>Ga0073934_10000879_pt1 | contig 78751 bp, 53 predicted proteins | sample LarsenN4metaG_FD_76834 | JGI IMG/M metagenome (GOLD analysis project Ga0073934, IMG submission 76834) | Hot spring sediment bacterial and archeal communities from British Columbia, Canada, to study Microbial Dark Matter (Phase II) - Larsen... ...
CAGGAGTCGCGTTGGAGAGTTCCTCAGACTACCATTCAGTCCTCACCCGGCAAAACGCCCCTCCGTCGTGGAGAGGTATGGCTCCCGATCCCGAAGCTGCGGAATTCGCGACGCCCCCTGGGGGTGTGCATCGTTTTTGCCGTGTTAACCGGCTAAAGCCTGTCCTACCAAAGCATAGCCAGAAGGCCCCGTCTAGCGTATGATATGTAGTTTGTAATCGAGGACGGTGAAAGAGTGGCACTGCCTAGCGGTGTGAAAAAGAGACTTGTGCGCGCTCGCCCGCGCGGGTTTTGCGCCGGAGTGGTGCGTGCCGTCGAGATCGTGGAACTTGCCCTGGACGCCTACGGCCCGCCTGTCTATGTGCACCACGAAATCGTGCACAACCGGTATGTGGTGGAACAACTCCGCCGCCGCGGCGCCGTCTTCGTGGAAACAGTGAGTGAAGTGCCGCCGGACTCCGTGCTGGTCTTCAGCGCGCATGGGGTGCCGCCCTCGGTTCGCAACGAGGCGAAAGACCGCAACCTGCGCGTGGTGGACGCCACCTGCCCGCTGGTCACCAAGGTCCACCTGGAAGCCCTCAAGTTTGCGCGCGAGGGACGCACCATCATTCTCATTGGCCACCGCGACCACCAGGAAATCGTGGGCACCTCCGGCGAAGCGCCGCAGCAGACCATCGTGGTGGACAGCGTCGAGGAGGTGGATCGGCTCGAAGTCGCGGACCCTGAAAAACTGGCCTTCCTGACGCAAACGACGCTGAGCATGTACGACACCGAAGAAATCGTCACGCGCCTGCGCCAGCGCTTCCCGAAGATTCTGGGCCCGGCCTCCGACGACATCTGCTACGCCACGCAGAACCGCCAGGAAGCGGTGGAGGCGCTGGCCAAGGAAGTCGAGCTGGTGCTCGTGGTGGGCTCGTCAAACAGTTCGAACTCGAACCGCCTGGTGGAAGTGGCGGAGCGCAAGGGCGTGCGGGCCAAACTGATCGAGGATGCCGGGGCCATCCGCGAGGACTGGCTCGATGGCGTCTCCAGCGTGGGGCTCACTGCCGGCGCTTCCGCACCCGAGATCCTCGTAGAGCAGGTCAGCCGCCGCTTGGGCAGCCTGGGCTACAAGGAACAAAACGATTTTGAATTGATCCGCGAGGATGTGCGGTTCAGCTTGCCGCCGGAGCTGGCTTCGAAGTAACCGTTCATCGCGAGCTGAGGAGTTTTGCTTTGGCCCTTAAGATTACGCGGCAAAACAACCTGATTGCGCTGATCGGCGCCCCGACCGCCGCCGCCGCGCACGCGCCGGGTCACGAGCGCGCCCCGGCTGCCCTGCGCGCCGAGGGACTCGTCGAGCGGCTGAACGCCGGCGGCTACATGGTCAACGACCTCGGTGATATCGAGCCGCAGCCCTTCGAGCAGGATGAGGAGAGTCCCCGCGCGCGAAACATCGCCGGCGTGCTCAAGGCCCTGAACACGCTCCGCCCCAAGGTCGAAGAAGCCGCCAAGTCCGGCGCACTGCCGCTGGTGCTTGGCGGCGACTGCACCATCGCCCTGGCCACTGTCTCCGGCGTCCGCCGTTACTACCGCCATGTCGGCCTGTTCTACATGGACCGTCACGCCGACCTGAACGTCCCCGCCAGCACGCCTTCCGGCCGCTTCGCCGGCATGGTGCTGGCTCACATCGTCGGCCGCGGCGCACCGGAACTGGTGCGCTTCTGGGGCGAGCCGCCGCTGGTGCGGGAGCCGGATGTCGCGCTCTTCGGCACGGTGGACTTTGATCCCTACGAGCGCGACCTGCTGACGGCGTCTCCCATCCGGCACTATCCGGCGGAGATGGTCCTGCGCCGCGGCCCCGCGTCCACCGCGCTGGACGCCGTTGCGCACATTCACTCCGATGTGCGCCACTTCGTCTTGCACCTCGATGCCGACGTCATCTCCGGGGAAGACTTCTCCGCGAGCGAGTTCACCGGGCCGGGCGGGCTGCGCCTGGAGGACGTCCGCGCAGCACTCGACGTGATCGTGCGGCAGAAGAACCTGCTGGCGATTGAGGTCACCGCCTATAACCCGGAACGCGACTCCGACGGCGCCGCCGCGAAGATGCTCGTGGAGTTGATCGCCACCGCGCTCTCCACGCGACTCGCCGCGCTGAGCGCGCCCAAGGCCGAGATTTCGCAGGTGCCCGCTGTGGTCAGTGCCCCCTCAGCCTCCCCTGCACCCGAATTATCCGCGGTGCCTGCCAGCGCAGAAACGCCGGCTGAGGAATCATCAGTCGTGGAATCACCTGCGGCCGAAGCACCTGCCGTCGAACCTGTTTCCGAATCCGCTCCCGAAGCTGCCGCCCTCGATTCGACTTCCGATTCTGAGCCTGCGTGATTGTAGCCTCGACGCCGGTCCTGTCCCGCCATGCGGGGCTGCGGCGGCTCGCACCAGCGGCAAATACGCTTGCGCCTGTTGCAGGGCTCGCCGCGAAGGCCCGCACCATTGCGGTGAGAAGTGCAACCGCAGATAAGCACAAAATGAAACGACAGGAGAGCGAATGAGCGAGGAAAGTGAATGAAGCTGCGAGTTTTGCCGCGCAAGGAAGTGCTCGCAATGCACCCCTACCAGATGCCTCAGGGCCGCGCCGGAAAATTGCGGCTCGACTTCAACGAAAACACGGTCGGTTGTTCTCCCGCAGTGAGCGCCGCGCTGCACAAGCTTTCGCGCGAGCAGGTGGCCGTCTATCCCGAATACGAAGCAACCCGCCGGCGCATGGCGCGGCACTTCGGCGTCTCGCCGGCTGAAGTCATCCTGGCCAACGGCGTGGACGACGCCCTGAAGCTGGTCTTCGATTGTTTTGTAGAGCCGGGGGTTTCGGTCTTTCTCGTCGAGCCAACGTTCGACATGTACCGCATGTACTCCGCACTGCACGGCGCGCGCGTCTGGAGTGAGCGCCTGGACTCCCAGATGCGCTTTCCACTGCACAAAGTTCTGCGCGCGTTACGCCGGCGCCCGCGCGTTTTTCTGCTCGCCAACCCGAACAATCCCACCGGCACACTGCTTGGGCGGCGCGAGCTGGGGCAGATTCTTGACGCAGCCACGCACACGCTCGTCCTGGTGGACGAAGCCTACGCCGAATTTTCCGGTGTCACGGTGCTGCCCTGGATCCGCCGCTATCCAAACCTGATCGTCACGCGCACGTTTTCCAAGGTTGCCGGCCTCGCCGGGCTGCGCTTCGGCTGCCTCTTCGCCAACCGCGAGATGATCGCCCACATGCGCAAGGCCCAGCCGCCCTTCCCGGTGAATTGGCCGGCCCTGCTCGCTGCGGACGCCGCGCTGCGCGACGCCGCATCCGTGCGCCGCTACGTCCGCGCAGTTCAGCTCGGCCGCAAGGAACTCGAAAAGGGCCTCGCGCGGCTGGGCGTGCGCGTCTTTCCCAGCGGCGGGAATTTTCTACTGGCGGATTTCGGCCCGCGTGCGCCGAGGCTGCTCCGCGCGCTCGCCGGGCAGGGCATCCTGCTGCGCGACCGCACCCGTGATTTCGGCCGTCCGGGCTTTATCCGCATCACCATCGGCACGCGCGCGCAGATGCGCCGACTGGTCCACGCCCTGGAATCGCTATGGTAAGAACCAGACCCCGGATCCTCATCTTCGACGTGGACGGCGTGCTCGTGGACGTCCGCGGCTCCTTCCACAAGTCCATCCTCGACACAGTGGAGCACTATACGGGCAGAAGGTTCCGCCCCGCGGATATCCTGCGTTGGAAGAGCCGGAGCGGCTACAACGATGACTGGAAACTCTCCACCGACTGGATCTGCGCGCTCGGCGTGCGAGTGGAATACGCCGAAGTGAAAGCGCAGTTTCAGAAGTTCTACTGGGGCGTGAACGGCCGGGGCAACGTCGCGCTGGAGAAGTGGCTGGTTTCCGGGACGCAGTTGCGCCGGCTGGCGCGCCGCGCGGAACTCGGCGTGTTCACCGGGCGCACGCAGCGGGAACTCCGCCACACCTTTGCGCGCGCCGCCGCCACCCGGCATTTCAAAAAGATCATAACGCTGGACGATGTTCGTTGCTCAAAGCCTGATCCCGAAGGACTGCTGAAGATTCTCGACGGCCGCGACCCGTCTTCCGCGCTCTACCTGGGCGACAACGTGGACGACGCGGTCGCCGCCAGAGCGGCGCAGATCCCGTTTCTCGGCGTGCTACCGCGGGGCAGCACTGCGCGGCGCGTGCTCGCGCCAAAGCTGCGCGAGCTGGGCGCGTGTGCCATCCTCTACCGCGCTGCGGACGTCGAATGTTTGCTGTAGGGGCACGATATATCGTGCCCCTACATCCGCCCCGGTTATTCAGGAACGCGTTGTTCTCAAAACAGCAGCTTCAATCCCAACTGGATGTGTCGCGGGTTCTGCGCGGAAAGGATGCGCCCGAAGGTTGGCGAGCCCACGAAATTGTCCGGCAGGTCATAGTTTGTGCGGTTGAAGAGGTTGAAGAACTCTGTGCGGAGCTGAAGGTTCAACCGTTCGTTCGCGGCCACGTTTTTCAGCAGCGACACGTTGAACGTTGCCAACCCCGGCCCTTCCAGAATATTCCGGCCGGCATTTCCGAAACTCCCGAAGGGCGGCGTGACGAAGGCCGACGTGTTGAACCACTGGCTTTCGCCCGGATCGGCTACGCGCGGGTTGCCCGCCAGGCTCGGCCGGTCGTTGGCTCCGAACCCGAGAATCGAGCGGCCGGTGTTGCTGTTGTCCACTTCCGATAGCAGCGCCACGGTGAACGGCCGACCAGACTGGAGCGTCACGATCCCCGCCGTCTGCCAGCCGCTGAGCAGCCAATCTACCACCCTGTCCATGCGACTCGGTGGGTCGCACCACATGTCACCCGGCCGGCGCCCAAGCGGAATGTCGTACGTGTAGGCGACGCTCAGCCGCTGGCGGATGTCGAAGTTCGAGCGGGCGCGTTCGGCGCGCAGGTTGTTGCTGTCCTGCGGGAAGTTGGCGTCGCCCGCGCTGGAGAAAAAGTTGGAACCATCGTCGAGCGATTTGGACCACGTGTACGACGACAGCAGGGAAAGTCCGAAGCCGAGGTTTTGCTGGAGGCGCACCTGAAGGCTGTTGAAGCTGGAACGGGCGCGCGACTCGACCTGGTTGATGTCGTCGAACTGCGGAACGGGCCGCGGATTGGGCACAACGGCGCTGGCCGCGGGCTGGTTGATGTCGCGCGCGGCGATGAGCTTGGTGCCCTTTGAGCCGAAGTAGCTCACGTCCAGCACGCGGGTGCCGCCCAGCTTTTGCTGCACGCCGGCGCTCCAGTGTTGCACGTACGGCGTGCGCAGGCCGCGTTGGTAGGCCAGCGCCGAGGAGGGCAGCACCACCGGGAAGAAGTTCGGAAACGGATTGCTCAGCGTAAGCGGCAATCCGGGCAGCGGGAAATACAACCGGAAATCGAAATACGGCGCGTTGAAGTAGAGCCCTTCGCCGGGCGCGAGCGGCCACTGGTCGAAGTAGATCCCGTAAGCGGCGCGCAGCACGGTGCCCCGACCCCGGGGCATCCAGGCCAGCCCCATGCGCGGGCCGAGATTGTTGCGGTCGTCACGGTAACCGCTGCGGGGAATGCCGTTTGTGCCCACACGGACCAGCGTGCGCGTCGCCGGATCGTAGATGTTGGCGCGGTCGCCTGTGTCCACGGGCGGCGAGGCGTACTCATAACGCAGCCCCGCCGTCAGGGTCAGGTTCTGGCGCGCGCGAAAGCTGTGATGGACGAAGAACGCGTAGCTTTCTGTGCGCAGATGTTGCGGGTTATCGAGGCGCGCGCCGCCGGTCAGCGTGGGCAGGCCCAGCAGCAAATCCGCCAGCGGGTTGAACGTGAACGCGCCGAGGAAATTCAAGAAGCCTCGCGACTGCACGTCGCGGAATGCATTCTGCTGCACGGCTCGAAAATCAAAGCCGAAGCGCAGCAGTTGCCGCCCGCGCGTGTAGGTGACGTGGTCGAGCACCTGAAACGTGTTCGAGACGCTATGCTGCGGGTTGTTGGATTCGTCGCCGAGCGGCGAAAATCCTGTCACGCGAATCATGCTCAGGCCGAAGTCCCGCGCTCTTGAGGAAATCTCCGGCAAGCCGACGGAAGCATTCACGCTGCGTCCTGCGTTTTCTTGCAACACGCCGATGGCGACGCGGCTGAACGCCGCGCGCACTTCGTTCAGGAAATTCGGCGTGAACGCGCGAGTCTCGCTGAGCATCAGGTTCTGCGCGCGCCGCGCCACGTGGGTGCCGTAGCCGGGGACCGCGGAGAACGTCGCGCCGGAGTAAGGCTCGAAGAGTTTGCGGTCGGAGAAACTGTAGCGTGCCGTGAATTCGGCACTGCCGGGCAGGTGATGATCCAGCCGCGCGTCAAAGTGATGCTCGAGGTCGCGCTCCGCCGGAGAGGCCACGAAGTTCTGCCCCGGCGCGTTCCGGTTCGGCGCGGGATAGAGCACGGCGATGGCCGCGCCGATTGCATCCATGCGCGGCGCGGGGATCACCCCGCCGGGAAAGGGAAGGCCCGTCAGCGGGTCCACCGGCGGCGGCAGCAGGCTCGCAGAAAAATCGCCGCGGCGCTCAGCCAGCGTGGGCACGTTGCTGATGCGCGTGATGCCTTCGCGCACGATGCGGCCTTCGTAATCGCCGAAGAAAAACGTGCGGTCGCGCCGGATGGGTCCGCCCAGCGAAAACCCCAACTGGTTGCGCTGGTATTTGGGAGCCGGCTCGCTCTGCGGGGCGAAGTGGTTGCGGGCGTCGAGCGCGGCGTTGCGGAAGAATTCGTAGGCTGTGCCGTGCAGCGTGTTGGCGCCGGACTTGAGCGCGACGTTGACCTGCCCGCCCGCGTTACGCCCAAACGAAGCGTCGTAGTTCCCGCCCAGCACTTCGAACTCCAGAATCGCGTCCACCGGCGGGTTCACGCCGAACCCGTTCAGCTTCGGATCGCCGTTGTACACGCCGTCCAGCAGGAACAGGTTGGCGTCCTCGCGCGACCCATTGATGTGCACCGCAAAGTCGCCGCGCACCGACCCCGCCGAGCCCGGCGCCGCGGGCAGCGCTCCGGGGACAAGCAAGGTCAATTCGTAGAAATTCCGGCCGTCCAGGGGCAGCAAGGTGACGTGCCGGTTCTGGATCACCGTGGAAAGCGCCGCAGACTCTGTCTTCAGCAGCGGCCGGCTCTCCGGGACTTCGATGCGGTCAACCGCAACGCTGATGGAGAGTGCGATTTCAATCCGCACTTCTTGATTGACGTGCACGAAGACTGCGCGAACAAACTTCACAAAGCCGGGCTTTTCAATTTCGACGAGGTAGGCTCCGGCAGGCAGGAGGGACAACATGAACTCGCCGAGCGCGTCAGTGCTGGTGGCGCGCGTGCGGTTGGTGGCTTGCTCGGTCGCGCGGACTCTGGCAGCGGGGATGGCTGCGCCCGTCGAGTCCAGCACAACCCCGCTGATCCCGCCGTGGACCGTTTGGGCGCCTGCGCACGCGGCGGCAAAGTGCAGCGCCAGGCACAGCAGCGCAGCTCCGCGAACCCAGTTCCTGACTGCCGCGACCCTGCCGCTCATCTTCTTTCCCACCTCCGCTATGCTTGAGGCCCGACCGCCGATTCTAGCGAAAACTCTCCGTCCAGGGTGTAACGCCCTTGGCTTTTGCGCGTTCCGTCCCTGTCAGAGCCGCATTTATCCCCACATTATTTCTACAGCAGCCGGAGCAGCGCCGCCCATCGGCCTTCCTTGACACGTTATTCCCCGTGCGACAGAATCGCTGGGCTCGACATCCCAACGGAGCGCGAACGATTCTTCCCTGGCGATGACAGGAACACTGCATTCTATTACAGCCGCCGATTTGCGCGAAAAAATTGCTGCTGCCCGGCAAGCATTAGACGCGTGGACGCGCGAAATTGTGTCATGGCATTTTGACCCCGCCACGGGCTGCCCCTTCTGGCTCGAGTTTGCCGCCGGGCTGGGCTGGGACCCGCGCAAGGAAATTCGCGGTTACGACGACCTCGCCAAATTCGGCTTCTTCCAGGACGAATGGCTGCGCGGCGGCCCGGTGCGGCGCTGGCTCCCGCGGGCCTACGCCGACCGCCCCATCTACGTATTCGAAACCGGCGGCAGCACCGGAGTGCCTAAATCGCGCATCAACATTGAAGATTTTCGGATTGACTACGAACAATTCAGCGCCACGCTGCCCGATGAGTTTTTTCCTAAAGGTTCCGACTGGCTGATGCTGGGCCCCTCCGGCCCGCGCCGCCTGCGGCTCGCCATCGAGCACCTGGCGCAGTATCGCGGCGGCATCAGCTTCTGCGTGGATCTTGACCCCCGCTGGGTGATCAAGCTGATCAAGGCCGGCCGGATGAAGGAAATGGAAGAGTACAAGCAGCACGTCATCGAACAGGGGCTCACCGTTCTCCGCGCGCACCCCAACGTCCGCTGCCTGTTCACTACACCCAAGCTGCTGGAGGCCCTCTGCGAGAAAATCTCCCTCAAGAAAGCCGGCATCACCGGCGTTTTCTGCGGCGGCACGGAGATGACGCCGCAGTTCCACCGCTTCGCAGTCGAGGAGTTGCTGGAAGGCGCCTACTTCGCGCCGACCTATGGCAACACGCTGATGGGCCTGGCCGTGCACAAGCCGTTCGATCCGGCGGACAACTACGCGATCATCTACTACCCGCCATCGCCGCGGGCGATGATCGAAGTCGTGGACGCGGATAGGCCCGACCGCGTCGTGGGCTACGGCGAAACCGGCCGCGTCCGTCTGACCACGCTAACCAAGGAGTTTTTCATGCCGCATTTTCTCGAACGCGACGAAGCTGAACGGGAACCGCCCTGCGCGCTCTATCCGTGGGACGGCGCGCGCAACGTCCGCCCGTTCGCCAGGCTGCAACAGAAAGTGGTTGAGGGCGTCTATTGAGAAGAATGGTAAGTGGCTGGGGTCCAGAGACCAGGGAAAGAGAGGCGCGTTGATTTTGCACATCCCAATCCTGCGGAAAGGGAAAGCGTATCGCAGCCTTGACGTAGTGCGCGTGCCGCACCACTGCACGAAAGAGCCGTTCGTCGAAGTCAGCCAGGCCAACGTCGGACTGATCCGCCGCGACCTGCGCGACCAGGAATCGCCCCGCGCCATTCTGGCCGGCTTGGCCTGCGACGAACTGATCCGCATCAGCGAGCGCGCTGCGGAGCATTTCGCGAGTGCTACGCTGCCGCTCGGCGATGCACTGCAATCACCGCAGGACTACGTCGAGCAGGTCTCCGCCACCACTGGCCTCCCTTATGTACTCGCGCGGAAAAACATGCAGAAAATTCGCACGGCACTGGGGCAGACGCGCGCCGTGGTCAACGGCCTGACGCGCGGCGTGGACCTGCGCATCCTCGACGCCGGCTTCGGCGAAGCGAACGGACAAGCGCTCAGCTTTTTCCTGCGCGCAGCGTCGCTGGGCGTCGTTCTGCCCAGCAATTCGCCCGGTGTGCATTCGCTCTGGGTTCCGGCGATTGCGCTGAAGATGCCGCTGGTGCTCAAGCCTGGCAGTGCCGAGCTGTGGACGCCGTACCGCATCATTCAAGCCTTTCTGCGCGCCGGCTGCCCCGCCGAAGTGTTCAGCTATTACCCCACCGACCATGCCGGCGCGGGCGAAATCCTGCGCCAGTGCGGCCGCGGCATGCTCTTCGGGGACGTGAGTTCACTGCGCCCGTGGGAGAACGATCCGCGCATCGAATTGCACGGCCCGGGCTTCAGCAAGGTCGTCCTCGGGGAAGACGCGATTGCGGACTGGGAGAATTATCTCGAAGTGATGGTCGCCTCCATTCTCGAAAATGCGGGCCGCTCCTGCATCAACGGCTCGGGCGTGTGGGTGCCGCGCCACGGCAAGAGAATCGCCGAAGCGCTGGCCGCGCGACTAGCCAGGGTCGCGCCCCGCGCCTGCGACGACGAACAGGCCCAGCTTGCACCCTTCGCGGATGCGGACGTGGCGCGCAGGATTTCAGAGATGATTGACTTCGACCTCGAGCAGGGTGGCGCCCGCGACGTCACTTCCGCGCACCGGGGCAGTGGCCGGCTTGTCGAATGGCAGGGCTGCGCCTACCTGCTTCCCACCATCGTTCACTGCGACACGCCCGACCATCCGCTCGCAAACCGCGAGTTCCTGTTTCCATTTGCGAGCGTCGTGGAGGTCCCCGAGGACCGCATCCCGGAAATCCTCGGCCCGAGCCTGGTGGTCACCGCCATCACCTCGAATCCCAGGCTGATCGCCCGCCTCACTTCTTCGCCGCTGATTTTCCGTCTCAACTTGGGGCCCATTTCCACCAACCAGGTGCGCTGGGACCAGCCGCACGAAGGAAATCTCTTCGACCACCTCTACGGCCGGCGCGCCTTCCAGAGCGTGGCAGCGGTCAGCGGATGAGGATCCATTTCATCACCGCCGGCGCCGCCGCGATGTACTGCGGAAGCTGCATCCGCGATAACGCGCTTGCCGCAGAACTGATGGCGCAGGGGCACCAGGTCCTGCTGATCCCCGTCTATACGCCCACGCTCACCGACGAGCGCAACGTCAGCCAAGCGCGGGTTTTTTTTGGTGGCATCAGCGTCTATCTTCAGCAATACGTGCCGTTGTTCCGCACATCGCCGCGCTGGCTCGATCGCCTGTGGGATTCGCCCGCTGTGCTGGCGTTGCTCTCGAAGTTCTCCATTGAGACCGATCCGCGCTTCCTCGGCGAGATGACCATCTCCATGCTTCGCGGCGAAGACGGCCACCTGAACAAGGAATTCCAGAAGCTGCTGGCGTGGCTGCAGACGCAGCCAAGGCCGGACGTGGTCAGCCTGCCGTTTACGCTGCTGATTGGCCTCGCCGCTCCGCTGCGCCGCGCTCTCGGCTGTGCCGTTGTTTGTACGCTTCAGGGCGAGGACCTCTTCCTGAACGGACTTGCAGAACTCTACCGCACCGAGTCGCTTGAGCTGATCCGCGCGCACATTGCCGACGTGGACACCTTTATCGCCGTAAGCGAATACTACGCGGACTTCATGTCCGGCTACGTGGGTATTCCGCGCCACAAGATCCACGTGGTGCCGCTGGGCATCAATCTGAATGGCTACGAGCGCGTCCCGCGCACTGCGGATGAGCCCTTCACCATCGGCTACTTTTCGCGCGTCGCGCCGGAAAAGGGACTGCACACGCTGTGCGAGGCCTACCGCATCCTGCGCCAGGAGCGCGGCCTCGGGCCGGCGCGCCTCGAGGCGGCGGGTTACATCAGTCCGGAGGACAAGCCCTACTTGCTGAAAATCGAAAGGCAGATGGAGCAAGAGGGGCTCGCCCAGGAGTTTAATTATCGCGGCGTACTTGACCGGGAACAGAAAATCCGTTTCCTGCAAGCCCTCGACGTGCTCTCCGTGCCAAGTTCCTACGCCGAGCCGAAGGGGCTCTTTCTGCTCGAAGCGATGGCCTGCGGTGTGCCCGTCGTGCAGCCGCGCCATGGTGCTTATCCCGAAATCCTGGCAAGAACAGGTGGCGGGCTGCTCTGCGAGCCGGAAAACCCGGGAAGCCTGGCTGACGTTCTGTTCTCGCTCTGGAAAGATGCTGCGCTTACAGAAGAATTAGGCCGCCGCGGATTCGACGGCGTACGGCAACACTACGCTGTATCTCAGGTTGCTCGCCGCACGGTGGAGGTTTTCAGCGCGGTCGTTAGCACGACAGGTAAATCTGCTTCGGCGATGGGTGCCTGACTGTCGGGGCCACCCACCGGGTCGCCCGTAATGCCCCGACAACGCGAATGGCGCTGCAATCACGGAGGAAATTTTGCTCGAAGCTCGAAACCTAACGAAGGAATACCCGGCGCCCAATGGGCCCCTGCCTGTGCTCAGCGGCATTTCGCTTACGCTGGCGCGCGGCGACGCCGTGGCCATTATGGGTCCCTCGGGCAGCGGCAAGAGCACGCTGCTGCACATCCTGGGCGCGCTGGACACGCCCTCCTCTGGCAGCGTCACGCTTGACGGCACGGATCCCTTCCAGCTCACGGAAAAAGATCTGGCCGCGTTCCGCAACCGCTGTGTGGGATTTGTCTTCCAGGATCACTGCCTGCTGCCGCAGTGCTCGGTTCTCGAAAACGTGCTGATTCCCACTCTGGTGCAGAACGCTTCGGCCGGCGCGGGCCCCGCCGCGCGTCCCTCCGGTTTCGTCGAGCGCGCACGCTTGCTGCTCGACCAAGTCGGCCTGGGCCAGCGCCTTGACCATCGACCAGCGGAACTCTCCGGCGGCGAAAAGCAGCGTGTGGCCATCGCCCGCGCGCTGATCCGCGAGCCGGTGCTACTGCTCTGCGACGAACCGACCGGAAACCTCGACCGCAAATCGGGGGAGGCGGTGGCCGCGTTGCTGTTGGATCTGCACGCGCGCCAGAAAACGATCCTGGTGGTTGTGACGCACAACGTCGAACTGGCCGCCCACTTTCCGGTTCGTTACGAATTAGTGGACCGTCAACTTCACAGCTTGCGATGAATCCCGGAGGCATGCCTATGAAACGTCGCGCGATAGCTTGGACAAGGATCTGCTGTTTGCTGGCACTCACTCTTTCTTTCGGAGCAGGGGCGCTGCCTGCTGCGCCCGAGCAGACCAAGAAGCTGAAGGTGTACATCTCCGTGGACATGGAAGGCGTGGTCGGCGCGGTCACGGGCGACCAACTGGGTCCCTCCGGCTTTGAGTACGGCCGCTTCCGCGAGTTCATGACCCGCGAGGCGCTCGCCGCGGTCAACGCCGCGAAAGACGCCGGCGCGACGGAAATTCTCGTCAGCGATTCCCACGGCAATGGCGAAAACCTGCTCATCGAGCTTTTCCCGCCGGACGTGCGCATTATCCGTTCCTGGCCGCGGCGACTTTCCATGATGGCGGGCATTGACGAGACGTTTGACGCGGTGATCTTCATCGGCTACCACGCCTCGACGAATAATCCAAGCGGCGTCCGCGCGCACACCTTCTCCAGCGCCCGCCTGACGCGCGTGGCTCTGAACGGCACCGAGGTCACCGAGGGCGCCTGGGCGGCAGCCATTGCCGGACACTTTGGCGTGCCGGTGGTGATGATCGCCGGCGACGATGCCGCCGTCGCGGAAATCCGCGCGCTGGTAGGCAACATCGAAGGCGCGGAGACGAAGAAGAACCTCGGCTTTCATTCCGCCAGCACGCTCACGCCGCAGGCCTCCTACGAACTGATCGGACAGAAAGTAAAAGCGGCTTTCGGCCGCCTGCGGGATTTCAAGCCGTACAAGGCAGTGTCGCCGGTTACCGTGGAGGTCAGCTTCAAGCACTACACCCAGGCGGAATTACTTACCTATCTGCCCGGCGTCGAGCGCGTGGACGCGCACTCCATCCGCTTGCGCGCCAAAAACATGCTCGAGGCCTCCGACTTCATGGTCTTCATCACCAGCTACAGCAACAATCTCGAGCCGTAGCACGGGCGCTCAGCCTGTGCTGGACTGCAGGACGCGATGAAGCCCAGCACTCTTCTCCGCCGCAACCTGGCGCATTACTGGCGCACGAACCTCGCCGTCGTAGCCGGCGTGGCGACCACCGTGGCGGTGCTGGCCGGGGCGCTGCTCGTCGGCGATTCCGTGCGCGCCAGCTTGCGCGCACTACTCTTCCAGCGGCTCGGCAACACGTCTCACGTCGTTGCCGCCGAGCACTTCTTTCGCGAACAGCTCGCTGCTGATTTGCGCGCGCACAAAGAATTCAGCCGGTCATTTCCATCCGCGGTCCCGCTCATCGCGCTGGAAGGAATGGTCACGCACGAAACGAGCGGACGCCGAGCCTCCGGCGTGCAAGTCTATGGCGTGGACGCGCGCTTCTGGAAGTTCCACAACCAGCCCGGTGGCGTTGCCCCGCGCAACCGCGATGTTCTGCTCAGCGAAGGCCTGGCCAAGGAGTTTGCCGCGCAGCGGGGAGATGCCATCCTCGTTCGGGTGCAGAGACCCTCCGACATTCCGCTCGATTCCCTGCACGGCCGCAAAGAAGACCTGGGCCGCACCGTCCGCCTCACGCTGCGCGAAGTTCTACCCGCTTCCGCGATGGGCGAGTTCTCTGTGCGTCCTCAGCAGGGCGTGGTCCGCGCCGTGTTCGTTCCGCTCCAGCGCCTCCAGCAAGACCTCCAGCAGGAAGGAAAGGCCAATTCCATTCTTGTTTCGGAGTCGCGCGGCGAAGGACATCGCGATCCTGAGGCGGACCCCCAGCCGGGCACTCTGCGCCAGTTTCTCCAACACACAGTCACACTCGAAGACCTCAACCTGCGTCTCGTCGCGCGTGCGCGGCAGGGTTTTGTATCTCTCGAAAGCGACCAGATCTTGATCAACGAGCATGTCGCCGACGCAGCGCACAGAATCGCACATGAGATGCGGCTGGAAACGTCGTCCGTCTTCACCTACCTTGCGAATGCAATCCGCATCGCGGATCGCGAAATCCCCTATTCGCTGGTCACGGCGATTCAGCCGGTTGACGCAGTCGGCGCGTTGCTTGCTGCGCCGCGCAGGAACGAGCCAGGGCTCGGACCCGCTCAGGGAAAACCGCTTCTGCCCATCTGGCTGAACGATTGGGCCGCGCGCGACTTGCGCGGCCGTATAGGCGATGGGGTCACGCTGGAGTACTACGTCTGGCAGGACGACGGCCGGCTCATCTCGCAATCGGCGCAATTCGAACTCCGGGGAATTGTGCCCCTCGCCGGGGCCGCCGCTGATCCTCATCTCACGCCCACGTTTCCCGGCATCACGGATTCCGAGCAGATGGGCGACTGGAACCCGCCTTTCCCCATTGACCTGAAACGCGTGCGCCGCCGCGACGAAGACTACTGGGACAAATATCGCACAACACCCAAGGCCTTCATCCCACTCGAAGTGGGACAACAACTCTGGGCCTCGCGCTTTGGCCGGCTGACCTCGATTCGTTTTCACCCGGAGGGAAACACCTCCCTCGAATCGGTGCTTGAGACCATATCGCGGAACCTGCCGGGCAATCTGACTTTGCCGCGCGCGGGAATTTCCGTGATCGCGGTGCGCGCCGAAGGCACGCAGGCTGCTCAGGGCGCGGTGAATTTCAGCACATACTTCATCTACTTCAGCTTCTTTCTCGTTTTTTCCGGCGTGCTGTTGACGGGCCTCTTCTTCAAGCTCGGGGTCGAGCAGCGCCTGCGCGAAATCGGCCTGCTGCGAGCGGTGGGCTTCCCGCCGGAAGCCATCGGCAAGCTTTTCTTCTGCGAAGGCATTTTGCTCGCTGTCGCCGGGAGTTTGCTGGGCGTGGCGGCTGCGCTGGGTTACGGCGCGCTGATGATGTACGGCCTACGGACGTGGTGGATCGGCGCCGTGGGCACGACGTATCTCCGCCTGCACGTCGCACCGGTCTCGCTCATGTTGGGCGGTGCCGGAGGAATTGCGGCCGCGCTGCTGGCCATTGCCTGGACGCTGCGCAGCCTGCGCGCGGTCGCGCCGCGCAACCTATTGGCCGGTACATCGGACGGTGGGCGCGCAGGAGAACGGGGTCTCGCGGGGCGCGTCCCGCTCCTGGCGCTGGGCGCAGCTCTCATCGCGGCGGCGTTGCTGCTGGCCGCTTCGCTCAGATGGATCTCCCAGGAGGCCGGTTTCTTCGGCGCCGGCGCCTTGCTGCTTGCGGCGTTGACGTGCGCTCAGTGGACGTGGCTGGCGCGGCGCAGAAGAAGCGCGGCGCGCGGCGTTCCTTCCGTGCTTGCCGAGAAGTTTGCTGTCCCGTGGCTGGGCTTTCGCAACGCCTCCTGGCGGCCGGGCCGCAGCCTGCTGTGCATCGCGCTGATTGCCGCGGCTGCGTTTGTGATTGTTGCAGTGGACGCCTTCCGCCGCGACGCTTCCGCTGCTGGCGGGGACGACAAAAAGTCCGGCACGGGTGGCTATCCGCTGCTGGCCGAATCGCTGCTGCCGATTCTCCATGATCCGAATTCGCCCGACGGCCGGACCAGCCTGAATCTTTCCGACCAGGAACTCGCCACGCTCTCGAGCGCACGCATCGTTTCTTTCCGCGTCCGCCCCGGCGACGACGCGAGCTGCCTGAATCTCTACCAGCCGCGAAATCCGAAAGTTCTCGGCGTATCTTCCTCTTTTATTGCCCAGGGGCGTTTCGCCTTTCAGGATTCGTTGGCCCGCACACCCGAAGAAAAACAGAACCCATGGCGCCTGCTGGAGACCCCACTGCCAGACGGCGCCATCCCCGCCATCGTGGACGCCAACTCGCTGACGTATGTCCTGCGTCTCAAGCTGGGCGACGAGTTCGTGCTGAACGCCCCACAGCCGGTTCGTTTGCGGATTGTCGCCGCGCTGCGCGACACTCTCTTCCAGAGCGAATTGCTCATTGCGGACAGATACTTTCTGGAGTCATTTCCTCGCGCGGGCGGTTACCGCTTTTTCCTGATGGAGGCTCCGCCGCAGCAGGCCGCCGGCGTCGCCTCCACGCTGGAGTCGGCGTTTTCCGATTATGGGTTCGATGCCATGCCGACCGCGGACCGACTGGCCGCGTTTCACCGCGTCGAGAACACCTATATCTCCACCTTCCAGGCCCTCGGCGGCCTGGGATTGCTATTGGGCACGGTGGGCCTGGCGGCGGTGCTGCTCCGCAACGTCCTCGAACGCCGCCGCGAACTGGCGCTGCTCCGCGCAGTCGGCTACCGCCCCGCTGATCTTGCGCTCCTGGTGGTGGCGGAAAACGCCGTCCTGCTGTCCTGTGGTCTTCTTTCCGGGATCATCTCCGCTTTTCTGGCCATTGCCCCGGCCCTGTCCGAACGCGGCGCCGCGCCTGCTTTTTCGCTGGGGATTGTGCTGGTGGCGGTTCCGCTCACGGGGTTGGCGGCCTCGCTTGCGGCGGTGGCGGCCGTGATACGCATGCCCATGCTCGCCTCGTTGCGTGCGGAGTGATGACTTGTGTAGCAGCGGCATTACGCCGCTGCGCGGTGCGGTCTCCGAGTCCGGGAATTCTCGAGTGGCAGAAACAAAAGGATATCCTGGCGCGTCCAACTGGACGGGCGTATCGCACTCAATTGTCAAAGTTGGAGGCCTGCCACGATGAAGCCATCGCGACTCGTGCACTCCGTTCTCTCCGTGTGTGTGCTTTGCCTGCTCGCAGTTCTAGCCGCGCTCGCCGACGACTGGCCGCAGTGGGGCGGCGCCAACCGCAACTTCATGACGAATTCGAAGGGCCTGGCCAGCTCCTGGCCTTCGGGCGGGCCGAAGCTGCTCTGGGTCCGCACGCTGGGCGAAGGCTATTCCGGCGTGGCCGTCGAAGACGGACGGCTCTTTACCATGTACCGCGAGTCGTCGAAGATGTGGCAGCCCGGCAGAGCGGCTCAGGAAGTGGTCATCGCCATGGACGCCAGCGCCGGCAAGACAATCTGGGAATACCGCTACGACGCGCCGGAGCTCCCCAAGATGAACCTGGAATACGGCCCCGGGCCGCATGCTACGCCGCTGGTGGTGAACGGCCGCGTCTTCGCCGCCGGCGCCATGGGCAAGTTCAGCGCGCTCGACAAGAACACCGGCAAGCTCGTCTGGTCCCACGATTTCTATCAGGAGTTCGGAGTGGTCTGGGGCCGCGGCTATTCGTGCAGCCCCATCGCCTACAAAAACACGGTCATCGTCACTCTCGGCCAGGCCGGCCGCAGCGTGATGGCCCTCGACCAGAGCGACGGCAAGATCGTCTGGCAGAAGCAGGAGTTTGATTACGGCCCGTCGTCGCCCATTCTGATCACGCTCGAAGACGAAGGCGCCGGGGCAGGGAAGTCACCCGCAAAGTCAGCGGGCAAGGCTGAATCCAGAAATCCCGCGAAGCAGGAACAACTGGTCGTCTTCATGGCCAACGAAATCGCCGGCCTCGACCCCGGCAGCGGCGAACTGCTCTGGAGCCATCCCCACAAAACCGATTGGGGGCTGAACATCAGCACGCCGGTGTGGAGCGAAGGAAACCTGCTCTTCTGTTCTTCGGCGTATAGTGGCGGCAGCCGCATGCTGCGGCTTGCGCTCAAGGACGGCAAGACCTCCGTCGAGCAGCTCTGGTTCACCAGCCGCATGCGCATTCACATCGGCAACGCCATCCGCGTCGGGGACTTCATCCACGGCTCGAGCGGCGATTTCGGCCCGGCCTTCTTCGCGGCCATTGACGTGAAGACCGGGCAAGTAGCCTGGCAGGACCGCAGCTTCGCCAAGGCCAGCAGCGTCTATGCCGACGGGAAGCTTGTCATCCTCGACGAGGACGGCAACCTGGCGCTGGCCGGCGTCTCGCCGCAGGGATTGAACGTGCTCTCTCGCGCGAGCCTGGACACCGGCCGCGCCTGGACGCCTCCCACACTGGTTGGCACGCACCTCTACATCCGCGACCGCAAGAATCTCCGCGCGCTTGATCTGAGTTGAGTAGGACAGGTGTCCGCGCCTGTGCACTCTTGATGCACCAACGGGTTGCGGGACAGACCTGGATGACTGTCCTTCCGGACTGCTGTAACCCACTGCTGTTTCCCTGCGTCCGTTTCTGTGGCAGCATGTGCCTGCCTCCAATCCTCAAGCAGGAGACTTCATGATGGCCATACGAGCCTTGCTGATGGGCGTCCTGTTGCTGGCGTCCACCGCCGTCGCCCCCGCGCAGAACTGGCCGCAGTGGCGCGGGCCAGACCTGAACGGTGTGAGCAAAGAAAAAGACCTCCCTTTCAAGTGGCACGCCGCCGCGCCCGGTTCGCAGGAAGCCGACGAGAACATCGCCTGGAAGCTCCCCCTGGCCGGCTTCAGCGGCTCCACGCCGATCATCTGGGGCGAGCGCATGTTCCTGAACGTCGTGGAGGGCGACACGATCCAGCTCTGGTGCGTGGACCGCATCAAGGGCGCGCCGCTGTGGAAGCAGAACCTGAGCGGCGGTAACGTCCGCATGCGCAAGCAGAATATGTCCTCTCCCTCGCCGGTTACCGACGGAAAAAACGTCTTCGTCATGACCGGCACCGGCATCCTGAAAAGTTTCGATTTCGGGGGAAAGGAAATCTGGGCCCGCGACATCCAGAAGGACTACGGACCGTTCGGACTGAACTGGGGCTACGCCTCCTCGCCGCTCCTCCACGAGGACGCGCTCTACGTCCAGGTCTTGCACGGCATGAAGACCGACGATCCTTCCTATCTGCTGCGTATTGACAAGAAAACCGGCAAGACCCTGTGGCGCGTCGAGCGGCCGACGAACGCAATCCGAGAGTCGCCCGATTCCTACACCACGCCCGCGCTGCTGCGCAACGGCAAGGAAGTGGAAATCGTGGTGAGCGGCGGCGACTGTGTCACCGGCCACGACCCCGCCACGGGCAAGGAACTCTGGCGCGCCAACGGCCTGAACCCTTCGAACAATCCTGCGAACCGCATCGTGGCGTCGCCCCTGGTGGGCGAGGGCCTGATCTACGTCCCCAGCCGCGTGTCTCCACTGCTCGCCATTCGAGCCGGTGGCCGCGGTGACATCACCGAATCGCACCGCGCCTGGTCCACGCGCAACGGCCCCGACGTGCCCACGCCGGTCAGCGACGGCATGTATCTCTACGTCGTCAATGATCGCGGGATTGTCTTCTGTCTCGACGCGAAAACCGGCGAGGAAGTCTATGGCGGGCAGCGCGTCGCGCCCGCCACGTACAGCTCATCGCCCTTGCTTGCGGATGGGAAGATCTACGCGACCAGCGAAGATGGTGTGACCACGGTCTTCCGGGCGGGTCCGCAGTTCGAGATCCTTGCGGAAAACAAGCTGAACGACCATTGCTTGAGTACGCCGATCGTTTCCGAGGGACAGATCTTCATCCGCACGGACAACTATCTGTTTGCCATCGGCAAACGCCGCAGCAAGTAGCGCCAGCATCAAGCCGGCTCCTTTTTTGAATGGGTTCGAAGGGCGCTGCATGCCGCGCCCCTGCAAGACTTACGACGAGGGCTTGAAATACAGCACCATCCCCGCCCCAACCGATGCGAGGACGAATCCCACATAGAGCAATGGGTTCGGAGCTTCCTTCGGCGGATGCAGCCACATAGAGACGAGCACATTCACCACCGGCGCCCCGCCGAACACCAGCGGCATCACGTACGTCGGCAGGCCACCCGCGCGGAACGCGTAGATGATGCATACTGCCCCGATTGCTCCCAGCGCCCCGGCGGCCGTGGCCATCGTCGTGCCGCCAAAGCTGAAACCCTTCAGCTCCCCCTGTGACCACAGCGAGAAGACCGGCACCAGCACGCCAATCAGGAAATAGGCTACGCCCACACACAGCAGCGCCCGCATCGGGTTGCCCAACTGCACCTGCCCGCGGTGCAGCGACGGCCCGTACATGCCCCACGAGAATACCGCTCCCACGACGAACAGCACCCACACCATGCTGCGGCTCCTCTCTCCGGACGCGGGTTGTGGCCTCATTCAGTAGTGCACGACATTCGAAACTCGAACCTGGGAAAGTTGACTATGGCAAGCTTTGCCTGCAGCCTGGGCCCTCGACTCTGAACTTCAACCCACAACTTTCAAACCTGCCCCCTGCCTTTTTTCCTAGAAGGCAATGCGCAGCCCGAGCTGAATCTGCCGCGACGTTGTCACTGTGGAGCGAATCCTGCCCAGCGTGGGCAGCGGCGCTTCCGTCGCCGACTGCCCGGCAAAGGCCAGCAGGCTCGGCACGCCGAAATTCGCCCGGTTGAATAGGTTGAAGGCCTCGGCGCGAAACTGAATGGTTGTCTCGCGTCCCCATGCTGTGACGCCGGTGTCCTTGACCAGCGCGAGGTCCACCGTGCGCAGGTTCGGCCCGACGAACGCGCCGCGACCCGTGTCACCAAGCGTGCCCGCCGGCGGAAGCACAAACGCCGTCGCATCGAACCACTGGTCCGGCCGGCCCAGGACGGCGTTTTCTGCCGTGCGCCCCGCCGCCATGCTCGGCCGGTCGAAGCCGATGCCGGGCCCCAGCGAGGGCGACCACTGTGACCGCGACCAGTTCCGTTGGATGAACAGCGTCAGGGGGCCTCCGCTGCGCATCGTTGTAATCCCCGCAAACTGCCAACCGTCGAGCAGCTTCTTCGCCGCGCCCTGCAGGTTCTGTGCGAAGGGCACCTGCCAGTGGAAATTCATCACCCAGTTGTGCTTGGCGTGGAAATCGGCCAGCCCCTTGTTGTAATCGAGCCCCGGGAATTCGGGGAAGGCGGACGTAGTGCCATTCGTTGCGTCGGAGAAAAACGTGGACGCCTGCGTAGTATCAATATTGCGCGCCAATGTGTAGGACGATTGCACGCTGATCCCGTGGCTCCAGCGTTTTCGCACTTCGAAAATCATGGCGTTGTACCACGAGTTGCCGTCGCTGCTCTTCAGTTCGATCGTGGTGAACGCGGCGTTGGGCCGCGGCGCGCCGGCGGGGAAAAAGTAGGTGCCGTTGGGCAGGAGTTGCGGCGCGGGGATGTTGCGGTCGCTTGAGCGCAGCAGGTGCATGCCTCGCGCGCCTGCGTAACCGGCCGTCACCACAATGTCCCACCAGATCTGCTGCTGCACGGTCAGGTTCCACACGTGCACGTTGGGGTTCTTCAAGTTCCACTCCACCGGGCGGATCGAGCTTCCTCCGGTGAGCACCGTCGGCGCATTCGGGAACGGCGGGTTGGCCACGCTCAGCCGCGGCGTGGCCGGCGGATTCGTCACTGTGACGATGAGGTTCTGTTGGTTGTTGGTGTTGAAGTACAGCCCGTAGCCGCCGCGTAAGGACGTCTTTCCGTTCCCCAACACATCCCACGCCAGCCCGATGCGCGGTGAAATATTCTTGTGCGTGGGGTTCTGGTAAAGCTGCCCGAGCGCCGGCGCCGTGTCCGACAAGTTGATCAGCGCAGAGTCGCGGCCGTAAATATCCTTGGGCATCGTGCTGAACTCGTAGCGCAGGCCGGCATTCAACGTGAGCCGCGGGTGCAGCCGATAAGCGTCCTGCGCGTAGAAGCCAAACAGCATAAGTCGCCAGTAGCGGTCCAGCGCCCCATTCGGCGTCAGCCCCAGGAACCGCTGCGCCTGGTTCAGCAGGAAGGTGCGCAGGCTGGGGAACGTATAGATCCCCAGCGAGAATGTGGGGTTGACCATGTTCATCTGGTAGCGTTCCATGAGCGCGCCCACTTTCAGTAAATGCGCCCCCGCCGTGTGCACCCAGCCGTATTCCGTGCCGAAGACGTTCTGCACGAGCTGCACGTTCACCGACGATTGCGGCCCAAAGCGCGGCAGGCCGCCGATGTCAATATCGCCCATCATCGTGCGTCCGGGGACGAACGGTTGCAACGCGGACGGCACGTTGGCTTCGACGCTTTGCCCGATGCGGGTGCGGCTGAAGCCGAACCGCGCCCAGTGCAGCGTGGCCGGCGAAAGCGCCTGGCGCAGTTCCGCCGTGAAGAACTGGTTGCGTGAGAGAAACGCCCGCGGGAACTGCGGAAAGTCCGTGGGCAGACGCTGCTCGGCGCCGTCGTAGGTGTAGCGCAGGAAGTACTGCGTGTTGGCTGTCAGGTTCTGGTCGTAGCGCACCTGGCCGTAGTCCTGGTCCGTATGCTGCTTGAAGAGGAAACTGTATTGCGCGATCCCCGTCGGGCGGTTCAGCGAGTCAAGCAGTAACGGCCCGTTGGCCACCGGGAATTCGCTCAGGTAGGGCTGCACGGCCGCATTTACGGCCACCGATCCGCCCAGGTGCGCCGGCAGAATGCCGAGCCGCGCGTTATTGTCCGGCACGAACGTCTGGATCGTCCGCCCCTGGCGCTCTCGCAGTGATTCATAGCCGCCGAAGAAGAACGCGCGGTCGTGGCGCAGCGGCCCGCCGAGCGTCGCGCCGGTTTGATTGCGCTTAAACTCCGGCTTGGCCGGCGTGTCGAAGTAGTTTTTGGCGTCCAGGTTGTCGTTGCGCAGGAAATGGAACAAGCTGCCGTGGAAGCTGTTTGTGCCGCTGCGCGTCACGGCGTTGATCTGCCCACCGGAATTGCGCCCGAACTCCGCGCTGTAGGAATTCACCTCCACGCGGAACTCCTGGATTGTTTCCATGCCCAGCACGGTGCCGGCGGCGCTGCCCGCCGGGCTGTTGGTGAAATCGTTCTGCGGTGTCCCATCGAGCAGATACACGTTTGACCGCGGGTCCTGCCCGTTGATGCTGGTGCCCAGCCCGTGTGCCACCACCGAGCCGCCGTCCCGATGCGGGAAAGCCACCACCCCGGGCTGCAACAGCGCCAAGTCGGTGTAGTTCCTCCCGTTCAACGGGAGGTCCTCGATGGCTCTCTTGCCGACCAGATAACTCAGCTCCGGCGACTGGGTGTTCAGCAGCGGGGAAGTCGCCCGCACGGTAATTTGCTGCTCGATCGGGCCAACCTCCAGCGCAAAATCCACCACCAGCGTCTCGCCCACGGCCAGGCTCGCGCCGGTTTTCGCGAGCGTCTGGAAGCCGGTCAATTCTGCGCGCAGGGTATAGAGGCCCACCGGCATCGCCGCGAAAACGTAGCGGCCCTCGGCGTCGCTGGTTACGCTGCGCGTGGCGCCGGTTTCCGTATGTGTCGCTGTAATCTTCGCTCCGGCGACTACGGCTCCGGAAGGATCCTTCACCACGCCGGTCACTGTGCCCGTAGTCTGCGCCGCGAGCGGCGCGGCCAGGGCCAGCGCGGCCAGCACCGCAAAAATCGTGGTGACGGTTCGTCCCGCGCCATGCCCGGCTTGCGGAGAGCTACGGAGGCGTACCCGGAAATGGTTTGCCAAATGCCGCATCTTTGTGCACTGCTCCCCGAAATCGCTTGCACATGCCCGAAATCTGCGCGCGCGGAAGGGGCCAGTCTAACAGCCGCTCTTGACTTCCGCAATCTGCCGCATATAGTCCTCAGACGCACAAACACAGCGCGGAGTTATCCGGCGGGGAAAATGAAACGGGCGTTGCTGGTTCTAGCGGTCGCGGTCGTCTATGTCCTGCACCAGGATATCTGGTTCTGGCGTACGGCCCATCCCCTCGTCTTCGGTTTTGTTCCCATTGGGCTCTTCTACCACGCCTGCTTTTCCGTGCTGGCGGCGCTGCTGATGGGGCTGCTGGTGAAGTGCGCCTGGCCTGCGCATCTCGAAAAAGAAGTGGAATCCCCGGCACACCGGGCGGAAGAGCAGCGTTGATCCCCGCCACCGTCGTCTTCGTCTATCTCGGAATCGTCTTCTACATCGGCATCTTTGCCTTCCGCCAGTCGCGCGACCGCCAGCAGGCCGAAGGCTACTTCCTGGCCAACCGCTCCCTCGGCGCCTTCGTCTTCCTCTTCTCTCTCTTCGGCACCAACATGACGGCGTTTGCCATCCTTGGCTCGTCGGGTCACGCCTTCAACAATGGCATCGCCACCTACGGCCTGATGGCTTCGGCCTCGGGGCTGGTCATCCCCCTCACCATCTTCCTGATCGGCACGCGTCTCTGGGCATTGGGGAAAAAGTACGGCTTCATGACACCGGTGCAGATGCTGCGCGACCGCTGGGAGTGCGGCCACATCGGTACGGTGATCTTCGCCGTGCAGGCGGCGCTGCTGGTGCCCTACATCGTCATTGGCGTGAAGGGTGGCGGCACCACGCTGGAGGCCGTCAGCGGCGGCCTGGTGCCGTTCTGGTTCGGCGGAGCGATTGTCGCGCTGGTGGTGATGAGCTACGTCTTCTTCGGGGGCATGCGCGGCACTGCCTGGGTGAATACCTTCCAGACAATCCTCTTCCTGCTCTTTGGCGTGGTCGCGGTGACGGTGATCGGCGCGGGCATGGGCGGCTTCCGCAACACGGTCGAGGCGATGCTCGCTTCGCCCGGCACGGCGCCGCTGCTCTCCCGCGAGCGCATCTCGCCCCTCTACTTCTTCAGCTACACCTTCATCCCGCTTTCCTCGATTGCCTTTCCGCACATCTGCATCTTCGCGCTCACCGCCAAGAAGATGGCCCATTTCAAAAAGACGGTGATTCTCTACCCGCTCTGCATCATGGCCATCTGGCTGCCCTGCGTGTTTCTAGGCGTCACGGCCAATCGCGCCGCAGATATCCCCGCCATCAAGGCCAAGGTCGAGGCCCGCCGCGTGCTCGCCACGCAGGGCCCACAGATGGCACCGGAGCAGCGCGATGGGCTGCGCGAAAAAATGGCCGCCGACGACATCCTGCTTCTTCTCCTCGACAAATACGCGCCGCTGTGGCTGGCGGGCCTGCTTGGCGCCGGCATCATGGCCGCGGTAATGGCCAGCGACTCGCAGATCCTTGCACTCTCGACGATGTTCGCGGAAGACGTCTTCACCTGGTACGGTCATAAGGAACGTTTCGGCCAGGCCGTGCAGGTGAACACCGGCCGGGTGTTTATCGTCCTGCTGACCATCGTGTCTTACGCGCTCGCGCTCAAAGCCCCGCAATCCATCTTTGAACTGGCCATCCAGTACGGCTTCTCCGGATACGCGGCGCTTTCGCCGCTGCTGTTTGCCGCGCTCTTCTGGCGTGGCAGCACGAAGTGGGGCGCGCTGGCATGCGCCCTGTGGGTCACCGTGGCGATGATCGCCGTGGCCGTCTTTCAATACGCAGTCCCTGCGCCCGCGCCGGGTCCGCCGGTGGTCATCTCTTCGTGGTCTCTCTTCGGCCAGACTGCGCTGGCGCGCACCCCCGGCGGCACCGCGGTCTTCGGCTTCATGCCCGTGGTGCCCATGACGCTCATTTCCGCGCTGCTGATGTTTGTCGTTTCCAAATTCACGGCCAAGCCGGGCGCGGGAACGCTGGCGAAATATTTCGAGCACACGCAGGGCAGTCGCCTGCTCTGATCCCGCGAATGCGGGACGAAGGGTTCACGCCTGTTCCCCTGGATTGCGCGGGACGCATGGGCCCGGCAATGTGTGACGGCACGGGTTGCACGCGGCGCTCGACTTTTATAGCGGGACTGCACGTCCCGCGATAGGCCGCGGCGAAATGATTCGCAGCCGAGGAATGCGAGGCGACTATTGAAACGATCCCTGAAAATTCTAGTGTCCGGTCTTGTTGTGTTTCTGCTGGGCACGGCGAGCACCGCCCCTGTATTGCTGGCCGCAGGCTCCGGCGCAAGAGAAAAGGAAACCAACTGGCCGCAGTGGCGCGGCCCGGATTCCAGCGGCGTCTCCCCGGAGACCGGCCTGCCCACGGAGTGGAGTGACACAAAAAACGTGTTGTGGAAGACGGCGATTGCCGGCCGCGGCCATTCCTCGCCCATTGTGTGGGGCAAGTACATTTTTCTCACCACGGCCATCGAAGGCGAGGTGGTGCCCGGCGCGAAGGCCATCACGCACATTAATGACGGCAAGGAATGGGCTCACCCCGAAGCTGTCGGCGCCGACCGCAAGCACACTCTCAAAGTGCTCGGCATCGACCGTGATACTGGCAAGATTCTGTGGGAGCAGACCGTCTACGAAGGCACCATGTACGACAGCCGCCACCGCAAGGCCAGCTACGCCTCGCCGACGCCCATCACCGATGGAGAAACCCTCTTCGCCTACTTCGGCTCCGAGGGTATTTACGCCTTCGATTTCAAAGGCAAACTGAAGTGGAAAGCCATGCCCGGCAAGATCGGCTCGATGAGCGTGGGCCTGGGTACTTCTCCGGTGCTGTGGAAGAACCTGGTCATTCTCCAGTGCGACAGCGAGAACGGCGAAGATTCCTTCATCGCCGCGCTGGACAAGAAGACCGGCAAGGAGGTCTGGCGCATCCCTCGCAAAGTGGAAGTCTCCTGGGCCACGCCGATTATCGTGAAAGCTGCCGGCCGCGAAGAGCTGATCACCAGCGGCAATCAACTCATCATTGCCTATGACCCCGCCACCGGCAAGGAACTCTGGCGCTGCAAAGGCCTCGACAGCAACGCCATTCCGTCGTCCGTCGCTGGCCACGGGCTCGTTTACATCTACACCGGCTTTCCCAAGAAGAGTGTCATGGCCATCCGTCCTGGCGGCTCAGGCGACATCACTGGCACTCCCAACATCGTCTGGACCTACAACAAGGGCGTGGCCTACGTTGCCTCGCCCGTGCTCTACGGCGACTTTCTCTACTTGGTGAGCGACAAGGGCATCATCACGTGTCTCGATGCGAAGACCGGCGAGGTGAAGTACGACAACGGCCGTGTGCCTGTCCCCGCGTTCTATATGGCTTCGCTGGTGGCCGCGGATGGAAAAATCATGCAGTTCAGCGAGGACGGCGACACGTTTCTGGTGAAAGCCGGGTCAGCGCACGAAATCGTGGGCAAGAATTCACTCGGCGAGCCCATCTACGCCACGCCGGCCATCGCCGCTGGCTGCATCTTTATCCGCGGCGAAAAAAACCTTTACGCCATTGTTTCAGGGAAAGGAATGTAGCGGCGAGTTTATCCCGCCGACCTGCCTTGTCTTATCTGAAGCAATACAATCTACCGTCCTGCGACCCGATCACCACGCGTCCTGCGGCGATTGCCGGCGACGCCGAGAGCGGCGCCCCCGCATCGAATTCCCACACCTTCCCGCCGCTGGCCAGCTCGAGCACGTAAAACTTTCCGTCGTTCGAACCCACATAGACGCGCCCGCCGGCGACAGCCGGTGACGACTCCACCCGCGCGCGCGTGGCAAACGTCCAAGCGGCTTTTCCCGTCCGGGCATGGATGGCGTGAACCAGCTTGTCGCGCCCGCCGACGACGACCTTTCCATCGGCCACCGCGGCGGAGGAATAGAACGGGAATTGCCGTTGCGGGTGCTGGTAACGCCACAGCACGCGCCGCGTGGCCAGGTTCACTGCCAGCACTTCGTTGTCGAAGGTGCCGAAAAACGCCATCCGGCCCGACAAAGACGGCGACGCGCCCGTGTAGGCTCCCACCGTCACCGTGAATACCTCCGTCCCGTCAGCGATGCGGATGGCGCGGAACCGCCCGTCGCATCCGCCGATGTAAGCGATGCCGTCGGCTACCGCAGCGGTGGCGTGCACCGGGCCCTCCGTCCTTAGCTTCCACAGTTCCGCGCCCGTCCGCGCGTCAAGCGCGTAGAGGTGCTCGTCGTAGGAGCCGAACAGCACGCGATCGCCAATAATCACCGGGGACGACTTGATCTCGCTCCGCGCCTTGAACGTCCACAGACTTCTGCCTTCCCGCGCACTCACCGCGTGGAACGTTCCCGAAAGATCCCCGATGTACACCACTCCGTTGTGGATCGCCGGAGAAGATTCCGCCACTGCTTCTTTCAACTTGTATTTCCAGCGCAGCCTCCCGGTCTCCAGATCAATCGCCAGTAGCTCGCCTGCCTGCGTTCCCACATACGCTGTGCCGTCTGCGATGGCCGCTGACGATTCGATGGATTCGCCCGCCTCGTAGGTCCAGGCCAGCGTGAGCTTGTCAGGAAGGGTGCCCGCCACCACTCCGGTCAATTGCGCGTTGCCGCGGAACTGTGGCCAAGCATCTTCGAAGGAGTGCGGCGGCTTGCCGCCGCTTTTCTGGGCCGCAACCTGCGGCGGCCCTTCGAGCCGCTGCAACTGTGCAACTCCTCCGGAGCTGGAGAGTGCCCCGCCGAACAACGCAAGCGAAACAGATGCCGCCTGTGCTGCCCCGCCTATGCGCCTCAAAATGCGCACTCGTACACCTCCCGCGCGCCTGTTGCATCGAAGTGTCGCGGATTGTATTTTCCGGTCCATTGTCGCGCGGCTTCTTGAGCCAGCACGGGCAGGTCATTGCGCGGCACGCCGGCGGCGCTCAGCCGCGTGGGCAACCTGCCCGCGGCAGCGAGTTGCTCCAGCCACCGCGCCAGCGCCTCCGCAGCTTTGAGCGGCCAGCCTTTCGGGTGGTCGCACAGCTCCGCGTAACGTTCGCCCGCCGCCGGCCCGTTCCAGCGGACCACGTGCGGCAGCATCAGCGCGATGGCCGCGCCATGCACGGTCCCGTAGTGGGCCGTCAACGGGTTCGCGCAGGCGTGCGTTGCGCCCAGCATGGAGTTCTCGATGGCCACGCCTGCGAAATACGCGCCGAGCTGCATCGCGCCCAGCACCTCGAGGTTGTCCGGCGTCGTCAAAAAACTTTCGTAGTTGGCCGTCAGCAGCCGCCACGCCTCTCGCGAAAAACTTTCCGAGAGCGGGTTGCGTTTGGTGGTCACAAAAGTTTCCACGGCGTGCGAAATCGCGTCGTACCCGGCCGTGGCGCGCACCACCGCGGGTTGCGAGACGAGCAGGCACGGGTCCAGCAGGGCCACGCGAAACGCCGCCTTCGGATCGCCGCAAGCCATTTTCACGTGCGTCTGCGCGTCGGAGATCAGCGCGTGCGACTGCGCCTCGCTGCCTGTCCCGCACGTGGTCGGGATGGCGATCATCGGCAGCAGCGGTTTCGACGCTTTGCCCCAGCCCCAGTAGTGGTGGATTTCCCCGCCGTTGGTCAAAACGAAATTGACGCCCTTGGCGCAGTCCAGCGAACTGCCCCCGCCCAGCCCGATGATGGAATCCACCTGGTGCGCCGCGGCCAGGGCGCGACCGCGCTCCACGCAGAGCGAGGTGGGGTTCGACGCAAAATCATGGAAGGACGCCACCTTGATACCGCCGCTGCGCAGCAGTGCCACAGCCCGCCCCGCGTGTCCCGCTTCCACCAGCCCGCGGTCGGCCACCAGCAGGGTGCGCCGGAAACCCAGTTCTTTCGCGATGGAGGGAAGTTGGTCCAGCGTGTCGGCCCCGAAGACGACCCGTGTGCGCGGCTGGTAGTCGAAGGTCTGCATTGCGGGGGTGGAGCGGCGGCCCTGCCATGGGGGGTCGCCGCACATCGCTTCCCTATTTCTTTCCTGCGCCCTCGGCGAGCGCGAACAACTGATTGCGGCTGTTGAGGAACAGTACGCCGTCGGCCGGCACCGGCGTGCTGTAGACGGAACTGCCCATGTTCATCTCCGCGAGCACCTTTTTCTGCCTGCCGGCTTGCAGCACGACCACGTCGCCGTCCTCGTCGCCGATATAGAGCTTTCCGTCCGCCACAAGGGTTGAGCCCCACACGGCCGCGAGCAGATCATGCACCCAGTAGACTTGCCCAGTTTTCGCGTCCAGGCAGTGCACGAATCCGCTGAAGTCGGCGTAGTAGATCAGCCCGTCGGCAATGGCCGCTGTGGAAATCGAGCGCCGGATCTTGTCGTAGTGCCACAGCAGCCCGGTCTTGGTGATGTCGCCGCGCTTGGTCGCGTCAATCGCATACAGATGCCCCACGCCTTCGCCGTGTTCCGGGTCCTGGCCGTTGGCGATGTAGACTTTGTCGTCGTAGATCACCGGCGTAGCAATCAGCTCGTTGCGCGTCTTCGGCCACACGGACTCTTTCGGGTTCGAGTCGAATTCCCACAGTTTCTTGCCGGTCTGCGCCTCGTAGCCGCGCACCCAGCCGTCGCCCTGCGCGTGCACGGCCTGCACCACGTCGCCGATCTTTCCCACCGCCGGCGTGGACCACTGCCCGTGCAGGATGCGGTCGCCCGGCGACGCGTCTTCCCACACCAGCTTCCCGGTCTTCTTGTTCAGCGCGATGATGGCTGGCGCCTTCGGCGATGGGATGTTCACGTGGCTTTCGTCCTGCCCGTTCGACGTGCTCACGTAAATGAAATCACCGTACGAGACCGGCGAGGAGTTGGACATGTTGTGCGGGTGGTTGCCCAGTTCTTCCATCATGTCGAACTTCCAAACGATGTCCGCATCCGTCTGGCCAGTGAACTTCTCCTCTTTGTACGGCCCGTCGTTTTCGCCGTCGCGGAGGCCCTGCGTATCCAGCGCCACTACTTCGCTGCGGTTGGTCACGTAATACAGCCGGTCGCCCTCCACCAGCGGGGAGCTGCACACGCCCTGGAACGGCCAGTCGTTCACCCGCCCCGCCACGAGCTTGTCGCTTACCGCTTGCCACAGGAACTCCCCGTCGGACTCCCGGAAGGCCATCAGCACGCCCTTGTCGCCGGGCTGCTTCGGGTCGCGCAGGGCCTCGTTGTTGGTGCCCACGAACACCATCCCGCCGGCCACCACCGGGTTGCCGTAGGTCTGTGACCCCAGCGCCGCCGTCCACTTCACGTTCTTCTTGGTGGCTACATCCCACGATGTGGGCAGGCCCTTCATGTTCGACACCATGTTCCGGTCTGGCGTCCCTCCCCACATCGGCCAGTCGCCCGTCCCGGGATCGGAGGCGGAGACCCGCAACGGCGGAGCGACGACGAGTGCCATGGCCAGAAAAGCCCCTACGATGCCGCGAACCACTTTCTTGTCGGAAGTACGCATTTTCACCTTCACTCAGGTTTTCCGGAGTTCGGAGTGATCTTCAAATTGTCAAAATAGACTTCCACGATGGCGTCGCCGTAAAGCCCGGGCGCACCCTGGCGGTGGCCAAGCGGATCAATCCGTTCGATGGTCCACTCGGCGGGCTCGGCCTCGCCTGTCGGCCACACCTTGCCGCGCGCGCGCACCTTTCCGTCCGGCAGATTCTCCACGCGCAGCTTCAGGTGGTACCACGTGTCCGGCTTCCACGGATAGGCAATGGAGACGGTGCGTGCCGTCTCCGGCTGCCACGATTGCAGCTCCAGCTTCTCGTGATTGCCGAAGAGCACGAGCTGGTAGCGCTGCGCCACGATACCCACGTCGCCCATCTGCCGCCGCTTGGTGCTGCTGCGCACGTCGGCTTCGATCGTGTAGTTGGACCAATCATTCGGACCGATGAACGCGCGCGCCCGCTTCACCAGCGAGAACTGGTTCTCGGCCAGCTTCACCAGCACCTTGCCGCCGTCCAGTTCCCGCACCGCGTACTTGTTCACCGCATTCACCCATGGCCCGGGCAAGGTATTGATTGCCGTGGACTGGAAATCATCCGTCCACGGCAGCGGCGCAAAGATGCGCACGCGCGCCGTTCCGGAAAGCTGCCCGACCGTCGCCTTCACCTGTCCACCTTGTGTCTTCGCATCCGCGGGCGCGGCATACGTCCCATCGGGCTGCACCGTGCCGCCAAGCTGCTCCAGCGACCACGCTGCTTTGCTTTCTCCCACGAAGTCGCCGCGGTCGTTGATGAGCCGCGCCCGCAACCGGACTCTCTCTCCGGGCTTCAGGATCACTTCGGCGGGGACAACTTGCACGTACGCGGGCGCTCCGCCCGCCGCGCCGGGTCCGAACATTGCCGGTGGCATCTTTGTCGGCGCGGCGGAGGTTTTCTTGCCGATGGCATACAGGGCTTCGCTCGAAACCACAAATACCTTTCCGTGCGCGATGGCCACCGACCCGATCACCGCTTCCGGCGCGGCTTCTGTGCCCAGTTGTTCTTCGTCGAGGATGTCGCAGCCGTCTGCGCGCGGCCGCAGGATAAAAAACTTTCCGTTCTCCGTGCCGACGTAGAGCTTTCCGTCGGCCAGCACCGCCGACGCCTTCTGGATGGTGCCCAGGTTCCGCACCCAGAGCTGTTTGCCCGTGGCCGCGTCAAAGGCGAAAAGGTTCGCGCCGTTATCCACCTGGTAGATCGTCTTTCCGTCGCTGACCGGGGAAGAGAAGCCCCCCTGGAAGCCGTTTACGCGCCAGCGCAGGTGCTGCGCTCCGAGCGTGCCCTTGGCCGTCGCGTCCACCGCCGCGATCATGCCCATGTCGCTCGTATCCATGTTTTCTTCGCTGTGCGTCAGCACGGCGTTCGTGCCGATCAGGATTGCGCCGGTATTGATCCCACGCTTGCTGACGACGTACTTCCACACCGGCTCGCCGGTCTGCACCTTCAGCGCGTGGTAGGCGCCGTCACTGGCCCCGGCAATCAAGAGGCGCACCGCGTTCACGACCACGACGATCGGCGCCGAATAGGTCGTGTCGTACGGTCGCCCGCCCGGAGAACTCACCCACATCGTCTCGCCGCTGCGCTTGTCGAAAGCAAAGAAGCGATGCAGGCCCGCGCCCTGGGTGCCCCAGCCCGCTGAGATCCCGCTGACGATCACCAAGTCGCCTTCAATCACCGGCGACACGGTGCGCCCGCCGTGTGTCGTGATCAACCCAAACTCCTCCGTAAGGGAACGCTCCCACAGCTTCTTGCCTTCGCGCGTAAATCCCAGCAGCATCCCGCCCACGCCGAAGACATACACGTTGCCCGTCTGCGGGTCCGCCGCCGGCGAGGCCCAGGCGATGCGGTGCGGCGGCACGTCGCTCATGAACACGCTCCACCGCTGCTCCCACAACAGCTTGCCCGTCTCCGTGTGGAGGCACAGCAGCCGCTCTTGCAGCGTGTCTCCCTTGCCCCTCGCTGTCAGCAGGTAGAGATGGTCGCCCAGCACCACCGGCGCGGATCGCCCGCCGTACGGCGCCTTCCACGCCAGGTTCTGCCCCGCGGGCGACCATTTCTCCGGCAGGCCCGTTTCCGGGGACAGCCCGTCCCGCGCCGGCCCGCGCCAGTCCGGCCAGTCGCCGTTCGTGCCTTTTTGTGCCCCGGCAGCCGGCGCGCAAAGAGCCAGAGCGAGGACGAGCAGAAAAGCCGGACGTCGCTGCGCTGCGTCAAAACAAGAAGGCATCGTGCGCTCCCTGAGAAAGCAATCTCTTAGACGGCGCGAAAAGCTCGGCGGTAACGCTTGACTGCGAACAAGGCAAAATATAGTCTGGTTTGTATCACGTCAAGCGGAGTCTCTGCGGTCGCGCGGCCGAAAAGGATTGCGCATCGGTTCGCTCGCCCGCACGCCAGTCTGAGGTAGGAAGGTGCTGCGCCAGCACACATTGTTGCCCCTGCTCGTCCTACTGATTTCCGGCACAGCGGCTCTGGCTCAAGGTAACTCTCCCGCAGAAGAGGAACTTTCTGCGGCGACGCGCAAGGGCGATGTGGCAACGGTGAAGGCCCTGCTCGCCAAAGGCATCAGTGCCAACACCAAGTTCCGCTACGGCGTCACGCCGCTCTTTTTCGCTTGCGACCGTGGCCACCTCGAAATCGTCAAGCTCCTGCTCGAGAACGGTGCCGACGTCAATGTGAAGGATACTTTTTACGGCGCGACGCCGCTCACGTGGGCCGTCAACAAGGGTCACACGGAAATCGTCAAGTTGCTCCTCGAGAAGGGCGCGGAGGGGAAAGAAGGTACCCTCGTGGGTGCTGCCTCCCAGGGGAAAAGCGAAATTGTCAAGGTGCTGCTGGATAGAGGCGGGCTGAAGCCGGAAACGCTCTCCGCCGCACTTTCGGCCGCAACGCGCGGGAACCACGCGGAAGTCGCGGATGTTCTGAAAAAAGCCGGCGCGGTTCCGCCACCCAGTGCTGACTTCAAGGTGAACGAGGACACCCTGAAAAAATATCCTGGCGTGTACCGCATGGATTCGAGCGCCGAACTCGTCATCAAACTCCACGACGGCAAACTCGTCGTCGCTTCGTCGGGACGCGAGTTCGACCTGCACGCATTCGACAAGTTCAACTTCCGCGTGGGCGATTTCGACCAGGTTACCATCCGCTTCAACGTGGAGAGCGACAAAGTGGTCAGCTTGACCCTCAAAGAGGGCAGCAACGAATCGGCTTTCAAGCGCGCGGAAGACAAGCAGCTATGAAGCGGATCTTCGCCATCGCTCTTTGCTTTGCGCTTTCCGCGCCGGCTCTGGCGCAGAACTGGCCGTCCTTCCGCGGTCCGCACGCCACTGGCATCGCCGACGGCTATCCCACGCCCACCATTTGGAGCGCCGAAAAATCGCAAAATATCCTCTGGAAAACCGCGGTCCCCGGCCTCGCCGTTTCCAGCCCGATTGTCTGGGGCGAGCGCGTGTTCCTGACCACCGCGATCAGCAGCGACCCTACTGCCAAATTCCGCCACGGGCTCTATGGCGACGTGGAGCCTTCCAGGGATCTCTCCAAACACACCTGGAAGATTTACGCGCTCGATAAGCGCACGGGAAGAGTGCTCTTTGAGCGCATCGCGCACGAAGGCGTTCCGAAGACGAAGCGCCATCCCAAATCCAGCCAGGCTTCGTCCACGCCTGTCACCGACGGCAAGCACGTCGTCGCTTTCTTCGGCTCTGAGGGCCTCTTCTGCTACGACTTCAACGGCAAGTTTCTTTGGAAGCAAGACCTCGGCGTGCTTAATGCCGGCTGGTTCTACGACCCGGATTACGAATGGGGCATGGCCAGCTCGCCGGTCATCTACAAAAACATGGTGATTGTGCAGGTGGACATCCAGAAAAACTCTTTCATCGCCGCCTTCCATCTGAAAGACGGCAAGCAGGTCTGGCGCACCTGGCGCGATGAGATTCCGTCCTGGGGCACGCCCACCATTCACGAAGACGGCGTCCGCGCCCAGGTGATTGCCAATGCCACGAACTTCATCCGCGGTTACGACGCCCTTACCGGCGCGGAACTCTGGCGCCTCTCCCGCAACTCGGAAATCACGTCCACAACTCCGTTCGTCGGCCAGGGACTCATCTTCGTGGTCGGCGGCTATCCGCCGGTCCGTCCCATCTACGCCATCAAGCCCACCGCCGCCGGCGACATCACGCTCAAAGGCGGCGCAGAATCGAACCAGCACGTTGCCTGGAGCAAGAAACAGGGCGGCAGCTACACGCCTACGCCGATTGTGTACGGCGAATGTCTCTATGTCTTGTCCAACAACGGTATTCTCTCCGCTTACGTCGCCAGGACCGGCGAAAAGGTCTATCAGGAGCGCATCGGCAAGGGCGGCGCCTTCAGCGCCTCTCCCGTCGCCGCCGACGGCAAGCTCTACCTTACGGGCGAGGACGGCGAAATCTTCGTCGTGAAGGCCGGAGCACAGTACGAATTGCTCGCCACCAATCCCATGGGCGAGGTCCTCATGGCTACACCGGCCATCTCCGATGGCGTGCTCTACGTGCGCGGGTTGCAGCACGTCTTTGCGGTCGGAGCGGCTGCCGCGACAAAACCAGTGAAAAGCAGCGCGGCCCGGGGATCTGCCCAGCCTCCAACGAAGCGCCCGTGAAGAGAAATGCCTGCCGGTAGGAACTGCTCATTCCGTTGCCCTCATCTCTTCACATCATTCGCCGCGTCGCTCGGGCCACCTCGCTCACGATGACGCGAACGACACACCCCCCTCTGAGATTTCCGGTGCCCTTGCAGTCCGCTTCTGATCGTGTTCAGATACCCGTCAACTTTGAACAATGTGCGCCCCAATCGTGATGTCCCCTGGAGGAGAGCAGAACCCTGGTATGACCAACGAGACGCCCAAAGACCGTGCTATGAATAAGGCAAGAAGCAGAGCCTGGCGAAGCGCCTTATCCTTGGGCATTCTGGCTGCTCTTCTCTACGTGCCGCTGATCGGCTGGGGCCTGCCGCACGCCACTGCTCCCGACCGCGTGCAGACCTTTGCCGTGGATGAACTCCTCCCCCTTGGTCCGCTGGCGGAGATGCACAACACTTTCGTGGTCTCCAAGCCGGACCGCAACTATGGCTATCCCTGGTGGCATTACTTTGTCCTGGCCGGCGCGCAGGCGCCCTATTTGGCCTATTTGAAATTCACGGGCGGGTGGGACAGGCCCGAAACCGCCTTCCCGTTTGGCTTGCGCAATCCGGTGCGCGCGCTGAAGGCTCTGACGCTGATCGGCCGGGCCGTCAGCGTACTCATGGGCGCGGGCGTTGTTGTGGCGGCTTACTGGTTCTCCTTCATTCTGTGGGGACATGCCGCCGGCGTCGTCACGGCCCTGCTCACGATGCTCAACTATCTAATGTTTTACTTCAGCCGCACCGGGAACACGGACGTACCGGCATTTTTCTGGACGGCCCTCGGCCTGGTTGTGTTCGCGCGCATCTTCCGGCAGGGGCTGACGGCGCGGCGTGCCATCTGGCTGGGCATCTTTACCGGCGTGGCCATAGCTACGAAAGATCAGGCCGTAGCGTTTTTCCTGCCGCTCGGCGTGGCCCTGCTGTTCCGGCGCTTCCACGGCTTCGCCCCACCCGCCTTTCCCTTTCGCCCGCTGCTGCTCGGCTTGGCCGCTTCGCTTGTGGCCTATGGGATTTGCACGGGGATGGTTGTGGATCCTGCGCGTCACGTCACCCATGTCAAGTATCTGTTCTTCAACACGGAGCGCTTGACCTCCATGCCGTTCTATCACCCGCCGTATCCCCGCACGCTCGCAGGCTTCCTCGATTTGTTCGTGGCGCTGGGCGGAGCGATGCGCCAATCTTTCACCTTGCCGGTTCTGATGGCCGCCGCGGCCGGCTTGGTGTTGGCGCTGAAGAACTCGCGGGCATGGCTTGTTTTTCTTCTACCGCTGGTCTTGAACATCTTTCTGCTGAACATCCTCACCGGCGTCGTCGTGGTCCGCTATTTTCTTCCTTTCACGCTGCTGGTGGACGCCTTCGCCGCGTACGCGGTCATTTCCCTAAGGAATACTCGATGGAAACTCGGCTGGGTTGCGGTGCTGGTTGTGCTTTGCGCCTGGCGGCTTGCACTCGGCATGGACCTGACCTATGCGCAGTGGAATGAAACCCGCTACGCCGCCTCAGCATGGTTGCAGTCCAACATGCGTCCCGGCGAACGCATCGAGTTCTTTGGCAACCAGCAGTTCATGCCTCCTCTGCCGGCGGAGATCCCCTCGCGCCGCATCGCCGGCCGGAAGGTCTGGACGCGCGAATCCGGCCACGGTCCATACCTTCTCGAATATCTCCACCGCGAAGGGCCCGAGTATCTGGCGGTTTTTCCGGATCAGACCAGCCGGCCGGGAGCCGACTTCAGCGGCGACTGTCCGCCCGAGGTCTATGCGGCTCTGGTGGACGGCTCGGCGGGCTATCGCTTGGCCGCCGATTTTCCTGCGTCGCGCCTGCTGCGGGGCATGTTCCAGCGGCCGGCGCTGGATAACCCCTCGGTCAGCCCGCCCGTGAGGATCTTCGCACGCGTTCGCCCCAGCCCGGCCGGGGCTGGCGGCGTCGCTGTAGGACCGGGAGTGTAATCTTGGCCCGCGCATCTCGCGTTTTTCTTAATCTCGCGCGCATCTCCATCGGCGTCGTTCTGCTTTACTTCGTCGTTTCCCGCACGCAAGGTTTCCGCTCCATCGGCGATTTGCTCTCGCGCGTCACGGTCTGGATGGCGCTGGCGGCCTGTTTTCTTGTCGGTACTTTTGTCGAAGCGCAGCGCATCACCGTGCTCCTGCGCGCCCAGGGTTTTCAACTGCCATTTCCACGAGCGTGTCGCGTGGTGATGATTGCCATTTTTTTTGGACTGGTGATTCCGGGCGGCACGGGGGGCGATCTGATCAAGTTCTACTATCTGGCCGGCGATCAGAAAGGCAGACGGCTGGAGGTGGCCACGAGCGTTCTTCTGGACCGCGCCGCGGGTCTCTACAGCCTGCTGTTCGTGGTTACCGTTCTCGCCTTGTGCAACCCGACGCTGCTGGCCACGGTCGCTGTGGTCCGCTTGCTGGTCGTGCTCGCCGGACTCGGTGTAGTCGGCTTCGCTGCTCTGGCACTTGTTTCCACCTCGCAGCGCCTCCGCGGCAGCCGGCTGTTCTCGTTCGTCACGACGCGCATGCCGTTCCACGCCTATGCGCGGCGCTTTGCGGACACCCTCCACGTCTTTCGTGCCCGCCCTAGGGCGGTTTTCGGCGCTATCCTGCTCTCTCTGGCGGGGTACGCAGTCACTTGCCTCGTGTTCTTGGTTGTGGGCCGCGTGGCTATCCCGCAGGCGTCTCTACAGGAAGTACTTCTGTTGGGTTTGCTGGGGATGCTGGCAAACGTGTTGCCTGTCACACCGGGCGGCCTCGGCGTAGGGGAAGCCGCCGCGGCCGCGCTGTTCCGTCTGGCGGGCTACCACGGCGGGGCCAGCCTCATTCTGGTCTGGCGTGCGGGAATGATGGTCGTCGCCCTTCTCGGCGGGCTGCTGTATCTTCTGGGACCCGCCCGCGTCCGCCTGCTGTCGGAAGAGGGTCCTGGTGCGGTCGCTCTCAACAATTCGCTCGGCCGCGAGCCAGAATGAACTCGTTGCGCAGAAGCGGTGAAACATCCTTCACTTTGGAGCGCGCCGAAGGGCCCGAAAAATGCGAGAATCATGTGTATGCTGCTAGGGTTGAAATCGCCTTGGCGACGCCGGAAGTCTCGACTGGGGGAGAAGTGTTTCGATGAGTGTGGGTAACGCACAGGACAAAAAAGCCGAACAGCAATATTACGACGAACTTTTCTTGGCGCGCCGGCGCTTTGACCAGTTCCCGACGGAAGATCTCTACCGTGAACTTGCCACGGAAGCCAGGCAGGGCACTTCGGGGAATTGCGCACTGGACCTGGGCTGCGGTTCCGGGACCCAGTCGTTTCATTTGATCCAGCAGGGCTTCTCGGTGATTGCCGCGGATCTCTCCGTCGAAGCGACGCGGCTGACCAAGGCCGGTGCCCAGAGCAAGGGGCTCTCGGTACAGGTGCTGCGAACAGATGCCGAGGCTCTGCCCATGGCAGACGCATCCTTCGACGCATGTGTGTGCAGCAACCTGCTGCACCACTTCAAGACACTCGACCGCGTGGCCGCAGAATTGAGCCGCGTGGTGCGTCCCGGGGGTGTGGTCGTGGCCGTGGACGCCAACGCTCATAATCCGTTCTCCTATCTCTTCTTTAACGTGATTCATCGCATCCGCCCGTTTGGCCACCTGACGCTGAACCAGCGAGCCTTGCATACCCGGGAAATTCGGGAGACTTTCGCAAAGTACGGATTCACGGACTTTCGTTTTCGCTCGACCACGACGCAACTCAAGCGCGACTGGCTCGGCGCGTCCTTTTTGTTTACGCTCAATTTCTACGCACGGGCCGCCTTGCTGCGCCTCAGCAATCTGCTTCTGCCTCCCCTATCCCGGGGGAATGTCCTGATCTCAGTTTTCAAGCGGGCGAACGAACACAGCGTCGCGGCATCATCGAGTCGTTAAGGTCTGGGGAGATGCCAGCCAGCAAGGTTTTCACAAAGGAAGAGGTTTCCAATCGAGCGCCCTCGCTCTCTTCCGAGCTGAGCAAGAGCTGCTTGGAGACTTATGAGCAGTCGTTTGCCCGGCTCGTCGGCACCCGCCGGGCCATCGCCTTCGCATATGGTCGAACCGCGCTGCAATGCATCCTGGCGGCCGCAGGACTGCAACGCGGCGACGAAATTATCCTCTCTCCCTTGACCTGCAAGGTGGTGCCCCTCGCGCTGCTGGCGCAGGGTCTCCAGCCCGTCTATGCCGAGATTTCCCCGCATACGCTGAACCTCGATGCGAGGGCTGTTGCTGCAGCCATCGGCCCGGCCACGCGGGCGGTCTTGTTCCAGCATACATACGGCAGCTCCGCCGGCGTGGAGCCAGTGGTGGAAGTAACAACGCAGAAAGGCCTCCTCTTGATTGAAGATTGTGCGCAGTGCACGCCCTGCGCCGAAGGTGCCAAGGGTCCAGGCCGGTGGGGTATCGCGGGAATCTTCAGCAACAATCTGCGCAAACCGATCCCTGCGGGCAGTGGGGGACTGGCGGTCACAGATGATGAACGACTGGCCAAGGAGGTTGCGCGTCTTCGGGACCCGTATCCCCACCGTGGCCGTCTGGCCGAAGCGTCGCTCCTCGTTGAGAATTGGGCTCACGAGCACATTCTGCGTCCCTGGCTCTATTGGCCGCTGTACGAATGGAATCGAAAAATGAAACCCGCCATCGCTTCGCTCACCCTCGAGCAAGAAATCGCTCGCGAAGTGTGCGAGCTGTCGCTTCGAATCAGCGAAGGCCAGGCGCGAGCGGGGCTTCGCTGGTTGGGGGCGATCGATGCCATGGTGCGGCACCGTCAGCTTTGTTGCCAGGAGTACGCCAACGCATTGCGTCAAATCCCTGCTGTCGAAGTGCCGCATCTGCGCCCAGGGCAGCCTTTGTTTTACTTTCCGGTTCTGGTGCGCGACAAGCAGGGGCTCTTGCGGTCGGCCCGAAGAAAGCGCCTGGAAGTTATTTCCTGGCCGCTTGGGACGCCTATTTACCCCGTCGAAAATGACAGTGATCTTGCACGGTATGGCTATCGGCCGGGGAGTTGTCCGGTCGCAGAAACAGTTGCGACTCGTCTGATTGGTCTTCCGACGGACTTTGCCGCCTCGTCCTCGCTGCGGGAAGCTGCCATCGAGCTGATCCAATCTCACCATGAGCTCAGTGTCGGAAACTAAATCGCGGGTTGCCTTGTTGGAGTCGCGCCACTTCAGTGCGCTTCGTACCTTTCTGCAAAAGCATCCGCAAACCACCATTTTTCAGACGCCCGAGTGGAACCAGTTAATCGAAGCCACCTATGGTCACCAAACTCACTATTGGGTCGCGGGGGAGGGAGAGGAAATCACGGGCGTGTTTCCCGTCGTGGCAGTTCGCTATCCACTCCTGGGGCTGAAGATGGTGGCTATGCCCTATCAGTATCACAGTGGCCTGCCTGCAGCGGATAGTGAGCCGCTGGCACGCGAGCTGATTCACCAGGCGGTACAACGGGCCAAGGAATGCCGGGCGAAGTTCCTGGAGGTTCGACACTTTGAACCGGTTCCCTGGCTGGAAGAAATGGGTTTCGTTAAATTGGAATCTCATCTGGTCACCAGTTCGTGCCCCTTGGCGAACCTGGATCTTCTTCAGATACGCAGAAACCATCGGCGGAATATTCGATACGCAGCGGAGAAGGGTGTTGTGATCTCGGAAGGAAACTCGCTTTCGGACTTGCGCATGTTTCAGCGCATGTATCTGATCGAAGGCAGGCAGCTCGGCTCTCCTCAAGCCGGGTGGAACTTTTTCGAAAACCTCTACCGCATTGCGCGGCCGTGCTACCACTTATTTCTGGCATGGGTTTCGGGTGTGTGTTTGGGAGGACTGCTTTCGATTGATGACGGGCGGACGGTCTTCTCGCGGTGCGCGGCGTTCAGTTCACCCCAAGCTCTGGCCCTGCACGTGGGCCGCGCCCTGTACTGGAAGGCCCTGACCGACGCTGCCGAACGCGGCTGCACCAACTTCAACTTGGGCATTAGCTGGGATCAAGACAAAGGTCTGATCCACGACAAGGAGGGATGGAACGCCACCACCCGGCCGGTTCATCTCTACATCTATCCGATTCGCTCGACGCCGCCGTCTCCGGGCGGATACTTCGGCGGATTCCAGCTCGCCAAAGCCATTTGGCGGAAACTCCCCCTTCCGATTGTGGATTGGGCGGGAAGACAGGTAACCCGTTGGGTGTGCTAGCTCGCTTTCCGGCTCATGGCGTTTTTTGTGGTTCGCGGCTGGATGACCGCGGCCCGCTTCCGCGGCTCGCACGCGTGGGCGGAGTCAACATTCCTTGCAAGAGCGCGGAGAATTCTTCGGCAACTTTCTTGCCTTCCGGCGTCCCAACCAGGTTGTTCAGTTCCGCCGAATCTTGCACCCAGTTGTAGAGTTCCGCCCCGAATTTGTCGTGGACGATATAGTGCCATCGCGGGCTGAGCAAAGACTTCATCGCCCCGTGCACAACGGGATGCCGCTTAAAGGGTTCATCCGGCATGTGCGCCAGTTCGGCCAGCGGGATTTGCCCTTCGGCCTGGGCAGACGGATTGCGCCAGAAGTGAACAAGGGAGGGGTGCGGAAACTCGGGCTGTTTTGCATCTCCGAGAATCTCCAGCACCGTGGCCGGCAGCGCAGCGATGCTGATGGGTTGCTGCACACGCAGTCCTGCGGGTAGATGCTCCGGCCAGTAAAAGATGAGTGGAACACGGATTCCCTCCAGATAGAGAGCGTTGCGGTGCGTGAACATGCCATGCTCGCCAAACGATTCTCCGTGGTCGGAGGTCACCACCACGAGCGTGTTGGACAGCGCTCCGCGAACCTGCAGGCCGGCGAGGAGACGACCGATGGCATCGTCCACAAACGCAATGGCGCCGTCGTAGGAATCAATGTCGAGCTGCAATTGATCAGCGGTCATCTTGGTGAAGTCGCTGCCGTCAAACATGGGCGTGTTGTAGAAGCGCTCCTTCGAGGCCGCGAACTTCGTGAGAAAAGGCTCCGGAGGCAGATAGGGCTTGTGTGCGTCGAAGTAGTTTAGGAATGCAAAGAATGGCTTTTCACGGTCACCATCAATCCACTCCAGGGTTTCCGAAGTAACCTCGGGGGCCAGTTTGCGTGCCGGCAGATCTTTGTTTCCGAGCGCGCGACGCAGCAGGTTGTCCATCACCCGTCCGTAGAACGGCCGGACGCACATTGCGTACAAACTCTGGAAATAGTCTTCAAACCGAATGAAACCCCTGGCAAACCCCTCCCGCCTGCCGAACCAGTAGAGGTTTGCCGTAAAGGCACCTGTGCGATATCCGTGGCGCTGAAGGACTTCAGCGAGCGTCGGATAGCGCGCGTCGAACAGACGTTTGTCCGCGCCGTGTTCATAAGGGTATCGCCCCGTCAGCAACGACGCGTGGGAGGGAAGTGTCCAGGACGAAGTGGCTACGGCATTTTCGAACCACACGGACTCTTTGGCGAAGCCATCAATATTGGGACTGGTGGCCCGCGCATAGCCGTAGAGCGACAAATGATCAGCTCGCACCGTGTCGAGCACAATCACCAGAATGTTCGGCGCGCTCGGAGAGTGTTGCGGAAGATTCCGAATGGCGAGCCGTTCTCGAATCCAGTTCCCTCCCTGAATGGCGCAGAAGGAGAAAACTGCAAGCCCGACCGCCCAGGGCAGCGTCCGTCTCCAGAATCGAACTGCTGCGGCTTCATGCTTCTGGTACCAGCGCGCGCACGCTGTGGCTAATCCCAATCCCAGAAAAACCACCGCTGCAACATGCAGCTTTCCGGGAAATTGCAAAAAGATGACAAACGTCATCGCGGAATACACAAAAACTGCCGAGCGCAAAACCGGCAGGGCAGGGAAAAGTCGGGAGAGAAGGAAGAACCCCAATCCAGCTATGAGGTACAAAAGAAGATCGAAGAAACTCGCGATCCAAATGATTTCCATGGACGCGGGTAACTTCCACATGCTGCCGCTGGCCCAGCCCAGCTCTTGGAGCAGCAGGTAGGAAATGCCTTCTGCCAGGCCGGCAACGACTCCAAACCAGGCAGCGATAAGGAGCGTCGAGTCAGACCGTATGGACTTCGCTGTCTCGGATTTGGGCGCGGCCATCAGAAAAATGGTCTCCTTTTGGAATCATAAAGGGGGATGCTTGAAACGGAAAGCAGATTTACCGATAACCGTGCTTTCTGTTATCCGCCAACGAATTCGCTGGGAATCCTCACATAGAGCGAAGCAAAACGTTGAGAAGTGTGCTGTTTCAGCACAACGAAGTGGTTTCGCAAAGTCGTGCCATAGAGTAGATTAGCGGCTGTTTATCCGGGTCTCGATGCTTTCCAGGACATCTTGGTGTCCGCGGCTGGCTGCCGCGCGGAGAGGTGTGATGCTTGTGAAGCCGACTCCCGAAGTTCCGCGAAGGTCCTGGCTCGCCTGGGCAGCCTTTCTTGTTGCTCTGTACATGGCCGTCGGCATTGGGGGCTGGCAGCGCACTCTGATTCCGGACGAAATCCGGCCGCTCATCCTGGCTGGCCGTCCGCTTTCCGAACAAATGGAGTACATTCGCCAGGATCTGATTCACCCGCCGCTTTCTTTCCTGCTGGATCGCTGGTGGGTACTGGCTTTCGGCGACACGGATCGCGCCGTCAAGACACTGGCATTGGTGCAGAACCTGGCGACTTTGGTCCTCTTCACCGCGCTGGCCTCCCGGATCACGGAGCGTTGGCGCTTGGCTTCCTTCCTCTTTGTGGTCCCCTTCCTTCGCGTGGGCAGTTCGGTCAATTTGGTTCGCATGTATGGTCCCCTTCTGCTGTGGAGTGTTGCTGCCCTTTGGCTCTGGGAAAGCTGGAGGGAGAAACCCACCCTCATCCGCTTGGCCGCTTGGACAACTGCGGTCAGTCTTGCGCTCTACACGCACATCAGCGGCTTTGCTTTGCTGGCGGTCTTCTTTGTGGTGAACTGGATCTATGGACCGCGGCGCTGGGCGTTCACCGTCGCCACAGCTTTGGCCGCGCTCAGCTTTCTTCCTTGGGTTTTCTACGTGGCACCCGTTTTCCTCGCGCGCGGGATTGAAGCAAACGTCGCGGCCATTCGTAAGGCGCCCACGTTTGCGCTTCTGCAAGTGCCGTTTTACTTTCTCTCCGGCGAAGAGCCGGGCGCATCCAGCCCCGAGTCCCTCCTTCACACGTCAGGCCTGCGGGAGCCTCTCAAAGTGGCTGCGGTCCTCCTTCATCTCGCTCTCGTATTCCTCGCCGGGCGCAAGCTTCTTTCCCTGGGGCTCCCGCGCCGTAATGATCCGGAGGCCAAGAGGTGGCTCTGGGTGTGCGCGATTCTGGTGGTCCTGCCCGTGGTCTGTCTTTATGCCTTCTCTGTCCTGCGTACTCCAATCATTCACCCGCGCTACTTGCTGGTGACGCTGCCGGCGTACTGGCTTCTGATCGTGATGCTTGGCATACTTGCGGGCCGCCCGGGTCGGATTTTGCTCTTCGCCCTGTTCCTCCCGTGGACCCTAGCGAGCGTCGGTTCTGCTCTTGTGGCGCAGGCGAAGCCCTCGCCGGCGCGAGTGGGCACACTTTACATTCAGAGTGTCTGGCGCGACTCCGACCTGATCTTGTGTGAACGACCCATGCCCATGGGCTACCAGGTCTATTGGGAATGGACGCGTCGCCTGCGACATCCCGGTCGGTTCGAAGTCTTGACCGCAAATGGCCTAGCGTACGCCAAGGAAATTCTCCCAGGGAAGAAACTGGCAGAGATCCAACTGGCGGGGGTCGAGCGTGTCTGGTTTTTCTGGGGGCCGACGCGCGACCCCTTGCGCGTGTCTGCTTATCTTCAGGACCAGGGCTTCGTGAAGAACGACCTCCCGGAATTGCAGATACCGACTTTTCTACTCTTTACTCGCTCCAACAGCGCAGGGCTTTCCCCGGCTCCGGCGCCTTCCGGAACTGCCCCGGTGCGTTCCATGATCCGCTCGAAATCCCTTTCTTGATTCACGGAGTTGTTGTTCGCCCGTGGCCGAACGATTGCTGGATACACCGCTCCGCAAGCTCGGCCAATTTCGTGCTTGCGTTTTGTGCTACTTAGCCGGTTCCAGTACGGCGTGGTCGGCAATTCAGCTTGACGTTGACTATTGCACCGTGTAAGTCTGTCATTGATTAGCGTGTCGGGCATCTTTCTAAATCTTGCAACGATTGTAACCATCCTCGGGAGGCACAATGGCCAGGATTCTTGTCACGGGCTCTAAGGGTACTCTGGGGCAGCCACTGGTGAAGGAACTGGCCCGCAGGGGGCATGAGGTCTGGGGTTGCGATCTCCAGCACCAGGCCGATGCGCGCTACGTCCGCGCCGATATCTCCAGTTTCCGCCAGATCGAGCGCGTCTTCGAGCAGCGGTATGACTTCGTCTATCACCTGGCCGCCGAATTCGGCCGCCTGAACGGCGAGGAATTCTACGAAACCCTCTGGCAGACAAATGTGATCGGCACGCGGAATATCCTCGAACTGCAGCGCCAGCACGGTTTCCAGCTCATCTTCGCCAGCAGTTCGGAGATCTACGGGGATCGTCACCAGGATATTCTTCATGAGAACATTCCGCTCCAGCACTCCATTCTCCAGCATAACGACTACGCCACCACGAAGTGGGTGAACGAAATTCAGATCATGAATTTTGAAAAGCGCTATGGTCTGCCTTGTGTGCGCCTGCGCTTCTTCAACGCCTACGGTCCTGGTGAGTACTATCACAACTACCGCAGCGTGGTGTGCCTGTTCGTATATCGTGCTTTGCACGACCTGCCTTACCAGGTCTACGACGGTTATCATCGCGTCTTCATGTACGTGGACGATTTCATCCCCACGCTGGCCAACGTGTGTGAAAACTTCGTGCCGGGCGAGGTTTACAACATCGGCGGGGAAGAATTCCGCAGCGTCCGCGAACTGAGCGATTTGATCTTGAACCACATCGGCAAAGGGGACCGCCTCGTCACCTATCTGCCGGAGGATAAGCACAACGTCCAGAACAAGCGCCCCGACATCTCCAAGGCCAAGCTCGCCTTCGGGCACAACCCCAAGACCACGCTCGAGGAGGGGGTGCCCAGGACCATCGAGTGGATGAAGGGAGTCTACGCGGACACCATTCGGCTGGCCACGCCGGCCCGGCCAGCCTACGTCCATTCCTCTGACCGCGCGCGTTCCTGAGGGCTTCATGTCGCCGGAGCGCCCCGTCGTCAGCTTCATCGTTCCTGCCCTCAATGAAGAGCTGAATCTGCCGCCTCTTTTTGAGCGCCTCCTGGCATTGGGCCAGCGGCTGAGCTGGCCCAGCGAAATCTGCGTTGTGGACGACTGCAGCCGCGACGCCACGCTCCGCGTCGCGCAAGAATGGCAAGCTCGACATCCCCAGATCCGACCCATTCACAAGCCGCTGCCGCATGGACTGGGCCGGGGAATCCGCACCGCCCTTCAGCACGTTCAGGGGAAGGTCGGCATGGTGGTCATGGCCGACGGCGTGGATCCGCTCGAGGAGGCCGTCCCGCAATTCTGCCGGTTGGTTCTGGACGAAGGGTGCCAGCTTGTTTTGCTCTCCCGCTACTTGGACCCCGCGGACTCACAGACCATCCCGTTGTCCTACAAAGTGCACCACCTGCTTTTCCGCTTTTGCACCGCGTTCCTGCTGGGCATCCCCTTCCGGGATACAACCTACGCCTTCCGTGCCTTCGACATCCCCTTCATCCGCAGCCTCAACTTGCACTCCAACGGCTTTGAAATCTCGCCGGAGATCACCTTCAAGACGCATTTTTCCGGCGGCAAAATCGGGCAGGTTGCGGGTCGCCAGACGCGCCGCGTACACGGAAAATCGAATTTCCTTTTTTCGCGGGCGGCACGCGGATATTCTAGGATTCTGGCAGAGGGCATCTACCTGCGTGTGACTCGCAACCAGAAGTCCCGGGTCGCTGGACATTCCCAGGGTTAGCCGGAGCCTTGGACCACTGCTCATCCGCAGGGGGAATGAATAGTCTCTATTGAGGTTTGAGTTCGACAATGAGCACGACGCCGTCCCGCGGCGTTTTACATTCCGAGACGCTCCCGGATCACCTCCACCCTCCGGCCGCGGTCCACATTGACCTGGACGGCGCGCGCCACATTTTCCAGGTCCACGGTTGGCGCTACAGCGCGAAGGACGATCCTCTTTTTGAAACCGGCGTACGCAATGCGTTGGATTTTCTCGGTGCCAACGAGCTGCGCGCAACTTTTTTTGTCATCGTGGAAGACCTGGAAGATCCCCGCAAGCGTGAACTGATTGCAGAAGCGGCTCGCCACGGCCACGAGATCGCCTCCCATTCGCTCACCCACCGCAATCTCACCGCTCTGAACAGCGACGAAAAGCGCCGCGAGATTTTCGAAAGCCGCGAGCGCTTGGCCGCGCGCCTCGGTGTTGAGGTCCGCGGTTTCCGCGCCCCCGTGTTTTCCCTCGACCGCGAATCTCTCGAGCTGGTGAACGCGGCCGGCTACGCCTACGACTCCTCGGTCTTCCCCTCGCCGGAGTTTGCCCGGCGGATTGGTGTGGCCCGTTTGGACACCGCCCCGCATGCGCCCCTGCCGGAGTGTGAGATGATTGAACTGCCGATGCCTGCGTATCAGCCGCTACCCGTGCCGTTTCACCCCAGCTACAGCCTTGTGCTGGGCTCCTGGTATTTTCGTTGGGGACTGAAGCGCTTCCGCGCACTCCGCGCGCCTTTCATCCTGCTGTTTCACTTGACCGATTTCTCCGACCCGCTGCCCGCGGATCGCCTGCCCAACTGGAAGGCGCGGCTCTTTACGCTTTCTCACTTGAGCGCCGCGGGCAAGCTCCGGCGCTGTGAGAAAATGATTCATCTTGTTCAGCGCCACTTCCGCGTCGCCGATACATCTTCGCTCCTTGCGGAGGCGCACAGCGGGCTTCGCGAACGCGCGCGGAAAATGACTTCGCTATGAAGGCCATCGTCCAAAACCTGCAAAACGGCAAAGTCGAAGTCCAGGACGTTCCGCCGCCGGCGCTGCGCCGTGGCGGCATTCTGGTGCGCGTCCGCTCTTCGCTGATCAGTCTGGGCACCGAGCGCGCCATCATCAATCTGGCCAGCAAGGGAATGCTCGGCAAGGCCAAGGAGCGCCCCGACCTGGTGCGCAAAGTCCTGAACAAGGCTCGCCAGGAAGGTCTCTGGAGCACCTACCAGGTGGTGAAGAACCTCGTCAGCTCGCCCATCCCGCTGGGCTACTCCTGCGCTGGAGAAGTGCTGGCTGTCGGCCGCGAGGCCGGCGAATTCCAGGTGGGCGACCGCGTGGCCTGCGCCGGCTTGAACTACGCCAACCACGCGGAGATTGATTTTGTGCCGCGGAATCTGGCGGCCAAGGTTCCTGCGGACGTCGCCTACGATTCCGCCTGCTTCGTCACGCTGGGCGCCATCGCCATGCATGGCGTGCGGCTGGCAGAACTCCAGCTTGGCGAAAAAGTCGTCGTGATGGGACTGGGGCTGGTGGGACAGGTGGCCCTGCAACTGGTCCGGTGTTCCGGCGCCTCCGTGCTCGCTACCGATCTCGATCCGTCTAAAACGGCGCTCGCCGCGAAATTGGGCGCAGACCGCGTGGTCAGCAGCCCCGAAGCCCTCGCCGGTGCTGTCGCGGAGTTCACGCAGGGCCAGGGCGCTGACGCGGTGCTGATTTGTGCCGCCACCAAGTCCGATGCCCCTGTGCGCATGGCCGCAGAAATCTCCCGCCTGCGCGGGCGCGTCATCATCGTCGGCGACGTCGGCATGCACCTTGAGCGTCGCCCTTACTTTGAAAAGGAGCTGCGCCTCATGGTCAGCCGCTCCTACGGCCCGGGGCGCTACGATCCTGCTTATGAGCAGCAGGGCTTGGACTATCCCTTGGCCTACGTCCGCTGGACCGAGCGCCGCAACATGGAAGCCTTCCTCGATCTTCTGGCGCGCGGCGCGGTCAGCGTTGCGCCGTTGATCACGCACCGCTTCCCCATTGAGCAGGCGGAGACCGCCTATCAGATCGTCACCGGAGAGCGCCCGGAACCCGCCGTGGCCATCCTTCTCGAATACCCCGGTGAGCTACCTGCGGCCTCGCGCGTGGATCTGCCCGTGCGCGGCGCGCGCCCCATCGAGCGCCAGATCCGCGTTGGCGTGATTGGCGCCGGCCAATTCGCCAAGGGCGTGCTCCTGCCCGCGTTTGCCTCGCAGAGCGCCGTGCAGCTTCGCGCTTTCTGCACCGCCAGCGGTTTCACCAGCAAGGATGTCGCCCAGCGCTACGGCGCCGCCTTCTGCACCAGCGACCCTGCAGAAATTCTCCAGGACGACGATATTGACGCGGTGCTCATCGCCACGCGCCACGACCAGCACGCCCATCTGGCCGCGGAGGCCCTGCGCGTGGGCAAGGCTGTGTTTGTGGAAAAGCCGCTGGCCGCCACGCCCGCTTCTCTCGCGGAACTCTCCAGACTGGTGCGCTCTGTGAACAACCCGCGGCTCATGGTGGGTTTCAACCGCAGGTTTTCGCCGCTTTCTGTCCGCGCCAAAGAATTCTTCGCCTCGCGGCACGAGCCTCTCTTTGCGATGTACCGCGTCAACGCCGGCTCGGTTCCGCGCGAGAGCTGGGTGGTGAGCCCGGTGGAAGGCGGCGGGCGCATCGTGGGCGAGGTGTGCCACTTCGTGGACTGGGTCTGCTACCTAACTGGTTCGCTCCCGCAAACTGTTTTCGCCGAGTCCATCGGCGCCTCTGCCGAACACGCTCTGGCCCGCGATTCCGTCAGCGTAACCCTGCGCATGGCGGATGGCTCCGTCGCGGCCATCCATTATCTCGGCCAGGGCGACTCGAGCGTCGCCAAGGAGTACGTCGAAGCCTTCAGCGGCGGTCGCACCGCCATCCTGGACAACTACCGTGCGCTTTCCCTCCACTCGCAGAACCGCCGCCGGCGCGTGCGGCTGTTCAACCAGGCCAAAGGCCACGCCCAGGAAGTCGCCGCGTTCATCCGCGCTCTGCAGACCGGCGAGGCTATGCCCATTGATTTCGAAACGCTCGAAGCCGTTACGCAGACGACGTTCCTCATACACCAGAGCCTGGACCAGGGCGCGTCCGTAAATTATTTTCCTCCGGGAGACACCTCCTTGCAGGGCGAGTCCTGATGACCAGCGATTCTGCTGCGACCTTCTACCGCACGGCCATCCTCGCCCAGGTCCCTCGCGTCCTCAGCCTGATGGACCGCGAGCGTCTCAGTCCCACGTCCGGCTGTTGCGACCGTACCTTCTGGGCCTGGAAGTTCGTGGATCTTCCGCGCTCTCGTTTTCAAGAAGCTCTCTGCGTTCTGGGTTTTCTCTATGCCACACCGCTTCCAGAAAGCACGTACCACAAAAACCCGCAGTTGCTGGAGTGGATTGAATTCGGCCTGCGTTTCTGGGCCTCCATCCAACACCGCGATGGCAGTTTTGACGAGGCTTATCCCTTTGAGCGCTCCCTGGCCGCCACGGCGTTCACCACGTTTTATGTCGGGGAGTGTCTCAGGTTCGTGGAGCCCGGTCTCTCCGCGGACACCCGCTCCCTTGCGCATAGCGCCATGGCGCGCGCCGGCCGCTGGCTGGCTCGCAACGACGAAACCCACGGCTTCCTTTCCAACCATCTCGCCGCAGCGGCTGCGGCACTTCTGCACGCGCACCGCGCGAGCGGAGACGCTCTCTTCCAGCGTCGCGCTCGCTACTTCCTCGAGAGAATCCTGCGCCATCAGTCCCGCGAAGGCTGGTACCTCGAATATGGCGGCGCCGATCCCGGCTACCAGACCCACGGCAGTTTCTATCTGGCGCGCTGCTGGCAGATGCTGGGCGAAGCGCAACTCGAGGCGTCACTCACGCGGTCCATGGATTTTCTGGCCCACTTCGTCCATGCGGACGGCAGCCTCGGCGGCGAATACGCCAGCCGCAACACGCAGACGTACTATCCCGCTGCCTTTGAAATGATGGCCAGCCGCTCTCCGGCGGCTTCGTGGATAGCGGAGCGCATGCGGCCTTCACTCGAAAATGCTGCGGCCGCATCCCTGCGCTGCATTGATTCCTACAACTACTTCCCGTTCCTGAACAACTATGTGTTCGCCTATCTGGCTTGCGCAGATGCAGCCCGGTCCGCACTTACGCCACAGGAGCCTTCCGCCTCGGCAGGCCTCTGCTGGTTTCCGGAAGCGGGCATCGCGCGTGTCCGCCGCGAGCGTTTCGACGCCTACGTCGGCACGGCCAAGGGCGGCACGCTCAAGGTTTTCGATCGCCGGCAGGGTCGCCTGGTGTACTCGGACTGCGGCTACATCGGCGTCTTGAAAGGCGGGCGGCTGTTTTCCTCCCAGTATCAGGATGCCCGCTTGCCGGTGGAAGTGCGGGAGGACCGCGTCACGCTGGAGCGCGATTTCTGCGAGGTTACCCGCCCGGTCCCCTCGCCCTTCGCCTTTCTCCTGTTTCGCCTGTTCATGCTTACGCTGGGACGCATCCCGGCTCTCGCCCGCTGGGTCAAGAACCTTCTGGTGAGTGTGCTAATCTATCGGAAACGCAGAGTAGCCGTGCGACTGCGACGCGTGATCGTGCTCTCCGACGTGGAAATCCGCGTCTCCGATCACCTCTCCGGGCCCGGCGGCGTACGCGCGGAATCTCTGCGCTGGGAACAGATGTTTACTACCGTACACATGGGCTCCTCGCGCTACTTCATCCCGAACGAGCTGCAACCCTGCTTTCACGCCAGCGGCGATGTGCAACGCGAGCTTCCGCCCGAGCGTATCGCTTCCGGTCTGTCGCTGGAGCGCCGCGTGCGCTTTGACGGCGAGGCCTAGCCATGTGCGGCATTTGTGGCTACGTCGGAATCCGCGAGGACGGCCTGCTGGAGCGCATGACCGCGGCGCTCACCCACCGCGGGCCTGACAGCGCCGGCTACTTCCGTTCCGAAGACGCCGGGCTGGGCCACCGCCGCCTGAGCATCATTGACGTGGCCGGCGGCCATCAGCCTATGGAGAACGAGGATGGTTCGCTCGTCCTCATCGCCAACGGGGAGGTCTATAACTTCCGCGAACTACGCGAAGAACTGTTGGCCCGCGGCCACCGCTTCCGCACCAAATCCGACTGCGAAGTGATCCTGCACCTCTACGAGGAGCTGGGCCCCGAATGCCTCCAGCGCATGCTGGGGATGTGGGCCTTGGCCATTTACGACAAGAACCGGCGGCGTCTCTTCCTCGCCCGCGACCGCCTCGGCATCAAGCCGCTCTACTACGTGGATCTGAACGGGCGCTTCCTCTTCGCCTCCGAGTTCAAGGCCATCCTCCGCTATCAGGGCTTCCAGCCCACGTTGAATCCCCTCGCCGTGCATGAATATCTGGCCTTGCGCTATGTACCCGGCCCGGGCGGGATGTTCCGCGAGCTACGCAAGCTGCCCGCCGGCCACTATGCCATCGTGGAAGACGGTCGTGTGAGCCTGACCCGCTACTGGACGCCGCAACTCTACGACGGCCCTTTCGAGCGTTCCGAGCAGAGCTATCTGGAGGAGTTTGCGGAGCGCTTCGAGCGCAGCGTCAAGCGGCGCATGATTTCCGAGGTTCCGCTGGGCGCCTACCTGAGCGGCGGGCTGGATTCCAGCACCATCGTGGCGGTGATGTCCAAACAGGTTACCCACCCGCTGCGCACCTTCACCGTCGGCTTCGAATATGAGCACGACGAACTGGAACAGGCCGCCGCCACCGCTCAGGCCCTGGGCTGCAGCCATACGGAGATTCGCTGGCGCGCCTCCGACGTCGCCCTGCTGCCGAAAGTCATCTATCACCTGGACGAACCTCTCGGCGACCCCATCGTCATCCCCATGTACATGCTCGCCGCCGAGGCCAAAAAGCACGTCACAGTGATCCTGACGGGCGAGGGGGCCGACGAGACGCTGGCCGGCTACTTGTTTCACCGCGCCTTGCTGGCCGGCCACCGCCTGGGACGCGTGGTGCCTCGCTGGGCTCGCCGCAGCTTGCTTGCCCCGGCGCTCGCGCTGGTGCCTTCGGCGCTCCTGAACCGCGCGTTTGAATACCCCGCCCGCCTGGGCCGCCGCGGCGAGCAGAAGATCGCGGACTTCCTGGACTTGCTTGCGCCGGAGCAGTTGGAGGACGCCTACCGCCACCTCATTTCCCTGTTCGACGCGCGTGATACCGCCGACCTCTACACCAACGATTTTCGCCGGGCCCTGGCGTCAGCGCCGGCTTCGAGCAATGAGCAGGCCATCGTGCACAGCCGCGCGCCTTTCCTGAACCGCGTGCTCTATCTCCAATTCGCCCACTGGCTCTCCGAGGACATCCTCACCAAGCAGGACAAAATGTCCATGGCCCACGCCATCGAAGGGCGCGTGCCCTTCCTCGACCATGAGCTGGTCGAGTTTGTCCTCCGGGTTCCTCCCTCTCTTAAAATTCGCAATGGACAATCCAAGTTTCTTCTGCGAGAATATGCACGGCGCTTGTTGCCCGCTCAGGTGACCTCGAGGCGCAAAATGCCCTTTTATGTGCCGCTTGAAAAGTACGCGGCCGAGCCCGTCTTTCAGGAAATGCTGGAGGACACGCTCTCGCCGCGCGGGCTGCTCTCGCGGGGCATCGTCCGGCCGGAAGCCGTGGCCCGCCTGCGGCGAGCGATGCAGCAAGGCGAATTCATTTTTGTGAAGCAAGCCTTCAGCCTGGTGGCACTCGAGCTGTGGTTCCGCATGGCAGTTGACCGCAGAGGCGTCCATGGAGCCGTCTGAAGCTTTGCCCGCCAACCAATTGGATTTCTCCGTTGTCTGCCCGTTCTACAACGAAGCGGGGATTATCGAGCAGACTGTCCGCGCCATGCTCCAGAACCTGGGCCGCTCCACGGCCCGCTGGGAATTGATTGTCGTCAATGACGGCTCCACCGACGGTTCCGAACGCCTCGTCGAGCAACTCGCGCTGGAATCTCCGAATCTCCGCGTGCTCGGCTATGCGCAGAATCGTGGCCGGGGCTACGCGCTGCGCGTGGGCATCGCCGCGGCCCGCGGCGCCATCATCGTCACCACGGAAATTGATCTTTCCTGGGGTGAGGATATCGTCCACCGGCTTGTTTCGGCGATGCACGCCTGGCCGGACGCCCATATCGTCATCGCCAGCCCCCACCTGGAGGGCGGCGGCTATCGCAACGTGCCCCCCATGCGCGTCTGGCTCAGCCTCTTCGGCAACATGGTCATCCGCACCTGTCTGGGCCACGGCGTCTCCATGAACACGGGCATGACGCGCGCCTACCGCCGCAACGTCATCCACACGCTGCCCCTGTTTGAGAACGGCAAGGAATTCCATCTCGACGTGATACTGAAAGCCGTCGCCTTCGGCCTCGACATCCGCGAAATCCCAGCCGTGCTGGAATGGAAAGACTATCGCCGCGACGATCAGAAGGTGCAGCGCAAGAGTTCCTCGAAGGTGAACCGCCTGATCGTCTCGCATACCCTCTTCAGTTTGCTGGCCAATCCCGTCCGATATGTGTGGGCTGCTGCCCTCTTCATTCTTCTGGTGGGTTTGCTTTCTTTCGTTGCCGCGGTGTTCCTGTATGTCGGCCATCAGGTCTCGGTGTACATGGCCATGTTGAGCGTTTTGCTGGTGACCTTGAGCCTGTTGGTCTTCATCCTGGGCGTCGTCGTCAAGCAGTCCTATGTGATTCAACGCGAGATCTGGACCCTGCAACGGCTCTGGCTCACGGCCCAGGCCGCTTCCGAACAGCCGGAACAGTCCTTTGCCGCTGCCCAGGGCGCGCAGATTTTCACCAGCGGCGCCGCCCGCCGCCGGTAATCCGGCCTCAACTCGCCTCGCTCGCTGCTGTCCTGTCTGGCCCCGAGTCAGCGAGGTCTATCCTGGAAAAGATATTCCTCTCGCTGAGGATTCTCCGCCTGCAACCTTGCGTGCCGGTCGGACGAAGCATAGACTTGGCCAATCTCACGCCACGGGAGGTGCCAGATGGCGCGCATCGTGCGTTGCGGATTAATCCAGGCGCGTTGCGAATGGTCCCCGGAGAAATATTCTCTCCCCCAGATCAAGCAGAAGATGATTGCCAAACACGAGCGCCTGATCGCTGCCGCCGCGCGAAAGAAGGTTCAGATTCTTTGTTTGCAGGAGCTTTTCTACGGACCCTATTTTTGTGCGGAGCAACATATTCGCTGGTACGACCTCACCGAGCGCGTGCCCGGCGGGCCCACCATCACGCGCATGCAGCGGCTGGCCAGGCGCTACCGCATGGTGCTCATCGTTCCGGTCTATGAGGTGGAGATGACCGGCGTCTTCTATAACACAGCGGCCGTGATTGATGCCGACGGACGATACCTCGGCAAATACCGCAAGCACCACATCCCGCACGTGCATCCCGGCTTTTGGGAAAAGTTTTACTTCACTCCTGGCAATACAGGGTACCTCGTGTTTGAGACGCGCTACGCGCGCGTGGGCGTTTACATCTGCTACGACCGCCACTTCCCCGAAGGTGCAAGGGTACTCGGGCTGAACGGCGCGGAGATTGTCTTCAATCCGTCGGCTACGGTGGCGGGACTCTCCGAATATCTGTGGGAGCTCGAACAGCCCGCGCACGCCGTGGCCAACGGCTACTTCATTGCCGCCATCAACCGCGTCGGGCAGGAGAGCCCCTGGAAGATCGGCGAGTTCTACGGCAAGAGCTACTTCTGCAATCCCCGCGGAAAGATCGTGGCCCAGGCCAGCCGCGACAAAGACGAATTGCTGGCCACCGATTTGAACCTGGATGAGATCCGCGAGGTCCGCAATACCTGGCAGTTCTTCCGCGACCGCCGTCCGGAAAGTTACGGCGAAATCACGCGCACGCGAGCGGCCGGCCGGGCCGACGCCGCGAACTGACTATCGAGGTCCTCGAACGCGAGCCCGGGTTCGGCGCGCCTTGTCTGGGGTTAGAATCTTCGTACTCCGGGTTTCACAAATACAGTTTCAAGAGGGCTACTCGCTATGACTACCAACACGCAGATCAGCGCGACACGCAGCGAAGAAATTATCCGCAAGCACAAGGAGTATCTCTGGCCGGCGGTGACAAACTACTACCAGCAACCCCTCGTCGCCGCCCGCGGCCAGATGCAGTATCTCTGGGACCTGGAGGGGCGGCGCTACCTGGATTTCTTCGGGGGCATCCTGACCATCTCTGTCGGCCACGCCAATCCCAAGGTGACCGGCAAGATCAAGGCGCAACTCGATCAGCTCCAGCACACCTCCACGCTGTACCCTAACGAAGCCATCGTGGCGCTGGCCGAAAAGCTGGCCCGCATCACACCGGGCAAGTTGCAGAAGAGCTTCTTCACAAACTCGGGCACGGAAGCCAACGAAGCGGCCATCCTCCTCGCGCGGATGGCCACGGGAAGCTTTGAGATCGTCGCTCTGCGTCACGCCTATTCAGGCAGCTCGCAGCTTGCCAAGGCCGCCACCGGACAGGCCCCGTGGCGCAAAGCGGGAATTATCAGCGTGGGAATCGCCCACGCCATCAACCCCTACTGTTACCGGTGCCCTCTGGGAATGAAGTATCCCGATTGTGGCGTGGCTTGCGCCAACGATGTGGAGAACCTGATCCAGACCGGCACCAGCGGCTCCATCGCCGCGTTCATTGCCGAGCCCATTCAGGGCGTAGGCGGTTTCATCACCCCTCCGCCCGAGTACTTCAAAATCGTGTTCAAAATCGTTAAAAAATATGGCGGCCTGTTCATCGCCGACGAAGTGCAGACCGGATTCGGCCGCACGGGCAAGAAATGGTTCGGCATCGAGCAGTGGGAAGTCACGCCGGACGTGATGACCTGTGCCAAAGGCATGGCCAACGGCGTGCCCGTCGGCGCGACCATCGCTACCGCCGAGTTGGCCGATGCGTTCAAGGGTTTGACCATCTCCACCTTCGGAGGCAACCCGGTGACTGCGGTCGCCGCGCGGGCCACCATTGAAGTGATCGAAGAAGAAAAGCTGCTCGAAAACGCGGATGTGGTCGGACGATATTTCCGTGTCAAGCTGGAAGATTTGCAGCAGAAGCATCCCCTGATCGGCGACGTCCGCGGCATGGGGCTGATGCAGGCGCTCGAGCTGGTCAAGGATCGTCAGACCAAGGAGCCGGCGCCCGAAGCTACCGTGCAACTGATGGATCGGGCGCGGGAAAACGAGCTGCTGATTGGCAAGGGCGGACTCTACGGCAACGTCATCCGCCTTTCACCGCCGCTCAACATATCCAAGTCGGATGTGGATGAGGCGGTGCGCTTGCTGGACAAGTCGCTTGGTGAGGTCCAGGCCTGAAGGGTTCGAAACCACAGACAAACACAGATAAACACGGATGAAGAAAAAGTGAAGGAATCAATCTGTGGGGGAGATGGCGTGAACACGACAGCCGCACAAAAAGGATGGTCCATCTACCCCGAAGCAGAGCTGACTGGGAAGATCTTGGAAGCTGCATTCGCCGTGCATAACTCGCTTGGGGCAGGATTTCTGGAGGAGGTTTACGAAAACGCGTTGCTAATCGAGCTGCGCTCTTGCGGATCGGGGTGTGAACAGTAGCGCGCACTTAAGGTCTCCTATAAAGGAGTTGTAGTGGGAGGGTACCAAGCAGTTCTGCTTGTCGAAGGCAAAGTTCTTGTGGGGTTGAAGACATGCTCTGCATTGGACTCAACCCATGAAGCCCAGATCATGAACTACCTTCGCGCTTTGGGGTTCAAGGTGGGCCTGTTACTGAACTTTGGCAGGCCTAAGCTGGAGTACCGGCGATTTGTGGCCTGAGGGTTTTGGCAGTTTGCTGTTCTGGTTTTTCTTTCCATCTGTGTTTATCTGTGTTCATCTGTGGTTCCAAACGGTCTTGATTGTTCTTAGGAGGCCAAATGGCAACGGCGGCGACGACAAGCCAGGTATGCAGGAATTTCATCAACGGCCGATGGGTCGAGTCGAAATCTTCCCGCACGACGGAGCGGCGCAACCCCGCCGACTTGGACGAAGTAATCGGGCTGGCGCCGGTCTCCACGCGTGAAGAGACGCGCGAAGCCATCGCTGCGGCCAAGCGCGCATTTCCCGCTTGGCGCGACACACCGCCGCCGGCGCGCGGCCGCGTGATTGCCAGGGCGGCACTTCTCATGGAGCAGCAAAAGGAGGAGCTGGCGCGCATCCTCACGCGGGAGGAGGGCAAAACGCTGAAGGATTCTCTGGGTGAAGTGCAGAAGACCATCAACATCCTCGACTTCATGGCCGGCGAAGCGCGACGCATCGCGGGCGAGACGCTTCCCAGCGAGCTGCCCAAGAACTTTGCGTACACGCTGAAGCAGCCGCTGGGTGTGGTGGCGGCCATCACCCCGTGGAATTTTCCGGTCTCCATTCCCGCCTGGAAAATCTCCCCCGCGCTGGTGGCGGGGAATACCGTGGTCTTCAAGCCGGCCACCCTGACGCCGCGTATCGGCGCAAAGGTCGTGGAGATCTTTGAGCGGGCGGGCGTTCCCGCTGGCGTGCTGAACATGGTGGTCGGTTCGGGGGGCGAGGTGGGGGATGAGCTTCTGCAACATCCCGACGTCCGGGCGGTCTCTTTTACGGGTTCCAACGAAGTCGGCAGCGAATTGTACGCACAGGGCGCCCGCCGCATGAAAAAGTGCCAGTGCGAGATGGGCGGGAAAAACCCGCTCGTGATTCTCGCCGATGCGGATTTGCCGTTGGCGGTGGAATCGGCCCTGTTTGGCGCGTTCGCCTCCACAGGGCAACGCTGCACGGCCACCAGCCGCGTGGTGGTCGAAGAGGAAATCGCCGACCAGGTTGTCGCCATGCTGGCCGAACGCACAAAGAAATTTAAGGTCGGCAACGGGCTCGAGCCGGACATGGATATGGGGCCGGCGGTGGACGAGTCGCAGATGGAAACCGACCTCAAGTACATCGCGCTCGGCAAAAAGGAAGCAAAGCTCGTCCTGGGCGGCGAGCGCTTGACCGGTCCTGGCTACAACGGCTACTTCGTCGCGCCGACTATCTTTGACCATGTGGCGGCAGACAGCGCCATCGCGCAGGACGAAATCTTCGGCCCGGTGCTGAGTGTGATCCGCGTGAAAAACTTTGACGAGGCGTTGCAAGTGGCCAATTCGGTGCGCTACGGGCTTTCCAGTTCGATCTATTCCAACGATGCGGCGAAGATTTTTGAGTTCATCGAGAAAATTGAGACCGGCATCACCCACGTCAACTCGCCCACCGTTGGCGGCGAGGCGCAGTTGCCTTTTGGCGGGATGAAGGCTACCGGCGTCGGCCTGCGCGAGATGGGCCGCGTGGCTATTGATTTCTATACAGAGCTGAAGACGGTCTATGTTGATTACACGGGACGCAAACGCGAGTCGAGTATTTACTGACGTCAGGATCGCCCGCGGAAGGAAAGGCAGAAGACGTTGAATTCGGGCAGCGAAATTTACCTGGACGTCGAAACTCTCCGCTTATCCCATGAAGTGCCCGGCGGGTGGTCAAACATCCGCCAATTCGGACTTGCGGTGGCAGTGACTTGGGATCAGGCGCATGGGTTTCGAAAATGGTTTGAGCAGGACGCGCAGAATCTCGTTGCAGAACTAGAACGGTTTGCCCGCATCGTCACCTTTAATGGCGAGCGCTTCGACCTGGAGGTCCTCCGAGGATACGTTCCGGATCACAGGCTCCACAGGAAGTCTCTAGACCTCCTCGTTCATCTGAAGAGCACGCTGGGCTTCCGCGTCAAGTTGGACCAACTGGCGGAAGCTACCCTGGGACGGCGAAAAACGGGCTCGGGCGAGGAAGTTGTCTCCTGGTGGCGGGCAGGAAAGACGGACCAAGTGTGCAGATACTGCGAGAACGATGTTCAGTTGCTCATGGATTTGGTCGCCTTCGCCCGGGAAAAAGGCCATGTGATCGTTGACTTCAAGCGTGTTCCAGTCAACTGGAGATAGGAAGTAGGAGAACAGGGGAGGAAGCTTGACCACCGCCGCCCACGGTAAGCCCATTGACCTGCACACCCGCTCCTCTGAGCTGGCAGCGATCCGCGGCAGTTCCCTGTACAACGAAGACCTGGCGCCGACCACAGTCTCTGAACGGCGCTGGGGCGCATACGAATTCGCCGCGCTGTGGATCGGGATGGCCATCTGCATTCCCAGCTACATGCTGGCCTCCAGCCTCATCGCCGGTGGGATGAGCTGGAAGCAAGCCATCTTCACGATTTTCCTGGGCAACATGATTGTGCTGGTGCCCATGCTGCTGAACTCGCACGCCGGCGCGCAGTACGGGATTCCCTTTCCCGTGTTCGCGCGGTCGGCCTTCGGCGTGCTCGGCGCGAACATTCCCTCTGTGGCGCGGGCGCTGGTGGCGTGCGGGTGGTTCGGCATCCAGACGTGGATCGGCGGGCAGGCCATTCACACCATCCTGCTTTCGCTGTGGCCGGCGTGGAGTAGCGTGAGCGGCGGGATCTGGATCTGCTTCTTCGCCTTCTGGGCGATGAACATGTACGTGGTGATCCGCGGCACGGAATCCATCCGCATCCTGGAGGATTGGGGCGCGCCGTTCCTGATCGTGATTTCCCTGGCGCTGCTGGCGTGGGCCTACGTGCAGGCGGGCGGCTTCGGACCGATGTTCAGCGCGCCGGGGAAGTTTACGAGCTTCCGCGAGTTCCTGCCGTTCTTCATCGTGTCGCTGACCGGCATGGTGGGCTTCTGGTCCACGCTGGCCCTGAACATCTGCGACTTCACGCGCTATGCTCGCAGCCAGCGCGCGCACGCCGTGGGGCAGAGCCTAGGGTTGCCGCTGACCATGACGCTTTACTCGTTCATCGGCATCGCGGTTACGTCCATGACGCTGACTATGTTCGGCGAGACCGTCTGGGACCCAGTGGTGCTGGCGGGCAGGTTCGGGTCGCCCATTGCGGTGGCCGTGGCACTGGCGGGCGTAGTGATGGCCACGCTGACGACGAACGTGGCCGCAAACGTTGTCTCGCCGGCCAACGCCTTTTCGAACGCGTGGCCGCGGGGTATCAGCTTCCGCACCGGCGGGATCATCACTGGCGTTCTTGGCGTGGCCATGATGCCGTGGAAGCTGTTGGCCAACTACGAGACCTATCTTTACACCTGGTTGGTGGGCTACTCGGGATTCCTCGGGCCTATTGCCGGAATTTTGATTTGCGATTACTACCTGCTGCGCAAAAAGAACCTTTCCATCGAGGACCTCTACCAGCGCGGTGGAGAATACGAGTTCTGGCGCGGGTTCAACTGGAACGCAATGGCTGCGCTTGCGGCGGGTGTCGGAGTAGCATTCATCGGCTTGGTGTACCCACTGCTCCGGTTCCTCTACGATTACGCCTGGTTCGTGGGCTTCACGGCGAGCTTCCTGGCCTATTCGGCGTTGACGTTCGCCCGCCAGCCCGCCATCGAGCCTGCAGAGTGAAAAGCGGTCGCTAGCGCAGATGAACACAGATAAACACGGATGAGGAGAGAGACCCCTGTCCTCCAACCAAGTCCTACGAAGTTTCCTGCGGAAAAGGATCAGTCCGCGGCTGGTGGTGCGCACTCGGGCGCGCTGCCTAACTGGCGCACCCGTTCGTTCCAGCTCATCGGCGGGCGTCCGGTGTGCACCTCTTCCATCGTGATGCAGTTTTCCACCGGGCAGACCAGCGCGCACAGATTGCAGCCCACGCAATCCTCCTCGATGATGCGCGGCACGTGCACGGGCTTGCCGTTCACGTTCTTCTGGCCTTGGCCGGATGCCGGATAGGGCTCAATGCATTGGTGTGCGCCATCTTCGCAAGCAACGTAACAAAGCTGGCAGCCGATACACAGTTCATGGTTGATCTTGGCAACAATTTTGTAGTTCAGGTCTAATTCGCCCCAATCTACCACGTTGCACAGGGCGCGGCCGCGGAAGTCCTCGACCGACCGGAAACCGTGGTCGTCCATGTACTGCGAGAGTCCCTCAATCATGTCCTCGACGATTCGGAAGCCGTAGTGCATCACCGCGGTGCAAACCTGCACGGTGGTGGCACCCAGCGCGATGTGCTCCGCAGCATCGTTCCAATAGTGGATGCCGCCAACCCCGCTGATGGGGATCTTCACCTTCTTGGCCACGCTGGACACCAGGTGCAACGCAATCGGCTTCACGGCCGGGCCGCAGTAGCCCCCGTGGGAGCTCTTCCCGCCGACCGTCGGGCGCGGCGCGAAGGTGTTCAAGTCCACACCCACGATCGAGTTGATCGTGTTAATCAGGCTGACGGCATCTGCGCCGCCCTGCTCCGCCGCGGCCGCGATGCGCGTGATGTCGGAGACGTTGGGCGTCAGCTTGACGATCACGGGGGTGCGCGCCGCTTCCTTGACCCACGAAGTGATCATCTCCGTGTACTCCGGCACCTGCCCGACCGCCGAGCCCATCCCGCGCTCGCTCATGCCGTGCGGACAGCCGAAGTTCAACTCCAACGCGTCAGACCCCGCGTCTTCGGCCCGCCGCGCCATGTCGTGCCAGGCTTCGCGCTTCGATTCCACCATCAGCGATGTGATGACCAGGTTCTTCGGATAGCGCCTCTTGACCTCGGAGATTTCGCGCAGATTGACTTCCACCGGGCGGTCGGTGATCAGCTCAATATTGTTGAAGCCCATCACCTTGACGCTGTTGTAGTCAATGGCGCCGTATCGCGAGCAGGTGTTCACGATGGGCTCCCCGATGGTCTTCCACACGGCACCGCCCCAGCCCGCGTCGAATGCGCGCATCACCTGGTCGCCGCTGTTCGAGGGCGGGCCGCTGGCCAGCCAGAACGGGTTCGGAGACTCAAGACCGCAAAATTTCACTTCTAGGTCAGCCATCGTTCACCTCGCAACTTCTGAGACCCGAAGCCGGCCAGCCGGCTTGTCGAGTCTCGGGTTTCGGGCTTCGCGCATTCGTCCCAGATCAATGGTCGCTACGCTGTTCTTGCACAACCGGATGCCAGGCACGCATGGATGCCACGCGCGGCAGCCATCCCTTCAGCCACAGCGTCCACCACTTCTTTGCCGCCGTTGGTGCAGTCCCCGCCGGCGAAGTATTTTTTGTTGCCGGTCTGGCCGTGGTCGTTGACGACCACAGTGCCGTCTTTGCGCAGCTCGATACCGGGAACCGCGCGAAGGAACTCCGTGATCGGCTTCTGGCCGACGGCACGCACGACCATGTCCACCTCGAGCGTGAATTCGCTGCCGGGCACCGGCGCGGGCGCTCGGCGGCCGCGTGCGTCGGGCGCTCCCAGGCGCGTGCGCACACATTCCAGGCCGGTGACGGCTCCGTTTTTCCCCAGCACGCGCACCGGCTGCGTTTGCCAGTAAAAGATCACGCCGTCCTTCTTGGCCAGTTCGTACTCGTAGCGAAACGCGGGCATCTCCTGCTCGCTGCGCCGGTAGATGAGATAAACGCTCTCCGCGCCAAGGCGTCTGGCTGCGGTGACCACGTCAATGGCCGTATTCCCGGCGCCGATGCAGGCCACACGACGCCCGACCTCGATCTGCGGGAAGGGTTGCGTCTTGGTTTGCTCGATGAACTCCATGGCCCCATAGACGCCGTGCTGATCCTCGCCCGGCAAATCCAACTCCCAGGTCTCGCCCAGGCCGATACCGATGAAGATGGCGTCGTACTCCTTTTCCAGTTGTGCAAGGCTGATGTCGCGGCCGACCATGACGCCCTGGCGGAACTCCACGCCGAGTCCGCGCACGAGTTCCACCTCGCGCAGCGAATCCTCGGCGCGGGTTTTGTAGGCCGCGATGCCGTACGTGTTCAGCCCACCGGCTAACTTGTTGCGGTCAAAGATGGTGATTTGATAGCCGAGCTTGGCCAGCTCCGCTGAACATGCCAGAGAAGCCGGGCCAGAACCTATGCAGGCCACGCGCTTGCCGTTCGGCGCGCCGGCATGGAAAAGCCGAATCCTGTTATCCAGGACATAGTCCACCGCGTAGCGTTGCAGGCGCCCGATTTCGATGGGCCTTTCTCCGCGCTGGTGCATCACGCACGCGCCCTCGCAAAGCACCTCGGCGGGACAAACGCGCCCGCAACTCTGCCCCAGGATGTTTGCTTCCAGGATGACGCGCGCCGCGCCGCGCACGTTGCCGGAGAAAATCTTCTTGATAAACTTGGGCACGTCGATGCGCGTGGGGCAGGCCTGGATGCACGGCGCATCGAAGCAGTAGAGGCAGCGTGCGGCCTCGGTCAGCGCCTGGTGGCGCGTCATGCGCGGCGAGATGTCCGCGAAGTTCTTTTCGTATTCCTCAGCAGGAAGCTTCCTCGCCGGGTGGTGGAGTGGCATATCCCAACTCCTCAAATTGCTGCTCGATCACGTGTTGGCTCGGGAGAATCCCCCGCGTACAGCACCGCGACGGATTGGCCCTGAAATGCGCAACCCGGTAGGCAGCAGACCCTACCGGGCAAACAGGTTCCCCACATTTGCACCATTCTAGCACCATCACGCTGCCGCGGCGTCAAGCATTTGCGGGATGAGGGCGCGCATCATTACTTGCCCAGGCTTGGCCGGCTGGCCTAAGATGCGCTCTCAGGGGATGAAGACGCGAAATCGTCGGGCTGCAACCCGCCTTTTCGCTCCTGGAGGACGCCATGCGCTTTGATACCATTATCCGCAACGGCACGGTGCTCACGGCATCGGACACTTTTAAGAGTGACGTCGGCATCCTGGGCGAAAAGGTGGCCGCCATCGCCCAGCAGCTCCCTGTCGAGGGCGCCACCAAGCTGATTGACGCCACCGGCTGCTACGTCATGCCCGGCGGAATTGACGTGCATACCCACCTGGACATGCCCTTTGGCGGTACCACCAGTTCCGACGACTTTCAGACCGGCACCATTGCTGCCGCATTCGGCGGCACGACCACGCTCATTGATTTTGCCATCCAGTACAAGGGCCAGACACTGCGCACGGCCTTCGAGACGTGGATGAAGAAGGCGGATGGCAAAGCCGCCATTGATTACGCCTTCCATTGCATCATCACCGATCTGCCCGACGCGCGGCTGGAAGAGATGGGTGCATTGGTCCGCGAGGGTGTCACCAGCTTCAAGCTCTTCATGGCTTACCCGGGCGTGTTCATGCTGGACGACGCAACGATTTTCCGTGCCATGTCACAGGCGGCGAAGCATGGGGGACTCATTTGCATGCACGCCGAAAACGGCGGCGCCATCGACGTCATCGTCCAGCGCGCTCTCGCCGAAGGCAAGCGGGCTCCCAAGTATCACGCGCTCACTCGTCCCACCACCGCCGAGGCCGAGGCCACTTCGCGGGCCATCGCTCTGGCAGAGATGGCCGGCGCGCCCGTTTACATCGTGCATCTTTCCTGTCATGACGCGCTGGTGAAGGTCCGGGAGGCCCGCGATCGCGGCCTGCCCGCCTATGCCGAAACCTGCCCGCAGTATCTCTTCCTTTCTCTCGAGAACTTCGACGTGCCGGGTTTCGAAGGCGCCAAATACGTCTTCACCCCGCCGCTGCGCGAGAAGTGGCACCAGGAAAAACTGTGGCAAGGCCTGGCCAAAGACGATCTGCAAATGGTCTCCACCGACCACTGTCCTTTCTGCTTCAAAGAGCAAAAGGAAATGGGTAGAGACGATTTCACCAAGATCCCCAACGGCGGCCCGGGCATCGAACACCGCCTGAACCTGGTTTACACAGGCGGTGTGCACGGCGGCTACTTCTCGCCGAACCGTTTTGTGCAGTTGGTTTCCACCGCTCCGGCCAAGCTCTTCGGACTCTACCCGCGCAAGGGAACCGTGGCAGTAGGCTCAGATGCCGATCTGCTCGTATTCGATCCGAATTTCGAACAAGTCATCAGCGCTCAATCGCACCACATGCGCGTGGACTACTCCATGTTCGAAGGCATCCGCACGAAAGGTGCGCCGAAGGTGGTTCTCTCGCGGGGACGCGTCGTCGTGGAAAACGATCAGTTCACCGGGCGGCCCGGGCATGGCCAGTTCCTTCGCCGGCAAACGTACACCAGACTCTAGACGGAAGCTTCCGCCAAGTGCGCCCTCCCTGAATTGAAGCTGATGCTTTGGTCAAAAGTGCCGGGGACGGGATTCGAACCCATACGGGGCTTGCGCCCCTGCGGATTTTAAGTCCGCGGCGTCTACCAGTTCCGCCACCCCGGCGTTCACCCTGATTATAGACTTAATTTTCGCCCGTGCCGCTCGTTTAAGGCGGCTGTGGCCAGTTTGAGCACGGGCCGGCCAACAATTCGTTTGTCTCTTGACACGCGGTGCTATCCTGCCCGCGCCCATCCCAAGTGCACCTACCAGCCCCGGGCCTGCTTGCGCGCGAAAGGTAATAGCGTCTTGACCCAATGGTGTGAAAGGCCGTCTCCATGCGTGTTGCGGGAGTGGTACGCGCGACGACTGCGTGTGGAACCGGCCGCAGCGCGTGCGGGCATTCGTGCCGCGCTGCTGGTGGCTGCGTTTGCCTCGGTCCTTGTTCCTCAGGGGGCGTGGGCGCAAATATCTCCTGGCCCTCTCTCTCGCCCGCATCAGTCCCAGAGCGGGCCGACGCTCTGCACCGCCTGCCATCAACTCGGCTCCGGCAAAGCCGCCTTCAAGTGTCTGAACTGCCACGTGGAGATTGCCCAGCGTTTGAACGAGAATCGCGGCCTGCATGCGGCGCTCGTGCCCAAAGGCGCCACGAGCAAGTCTTGCGTCCCCTGCCATTCCGAGCACAACGGCGAAGACTTCAATCTGGTCCAGTGGAATCCCTCGATGCAGGCTTTCGATCACAGCAAAACCGGCTACGTCCTGGAAGGGAAGCACGCCGGCCTCGAATGCCGGCGCTGCCACATTCCGGAACATGTCCCGGAAGCGGAGCGCCGGCTCTTCAAGGACGAGCGTCTCAAGCGGTCGTTCCTCGGCCTTTCGCGTGACTGTCTTTCCTGCCACGCCGATGCGCATCGCGCTCAACTGGGCCGCGATTGTCAGCGCTGCCACGACGCAGCGGGCTGGAAGAATCCTGCCCGCTTCAATCATGCTGGAACCAAATTTCCTTTGACCGGCTTGCACGCCCAGGTGGCCTGCCAGAAGTGTCATGCCCCGCTCGCCGGCACGGGCAAAGTCACTCAATTTATCGGCCTTGCTTTCGAGAAATGCGCCTCCTGCCACACCGACCCCCACCGCGGCACCTTCGCCCAGGACTGCCAGAGTTGCCACACCACCAGCGGATGGAAGCAGGTGAACGTGGTAGGAAAGTTCAACCACGCCACAACCGCCTTCCCCTTGCTGGGCAAGCACGCGTTCACTGCGTGCAGCCAGTGCCATCGCCTCGGCGACTTCAAAAAGCCGCTCGCTCACCAGCACTGTCCGGATTGCCACGCGCCCGACCCGCACCGCGGTCAATTCCGCAGCCGCGCCGATGCCGGCGAATGCACCGCTTGCCACACGGTGGATGGATTCAAGCCCGCGCGTTTCGGCCTGCCGGAACACGCGGCCTCGGCGTATCCGCTTGAGGGCAAGCATGCCTCGGTGACTTGCGCCAAATGTCACATCCCGGCCGGCAAGGCCACGCTCTATAAAATCAAGTTCGCGCTCTGCACGGACTGTCATGCCGACCCCCATGGCAAGCAGTTTGCCTCTGCGCCCCATCTCAACCGCTGCGAGAGCTGCCATTCCGTCCAGGCCTATCAGCCATCCAGCTTCAGCATTCCCCGGCATCAGAAGACGCGCTTCCCGCTCACCGGCGGGCATCTGGCTGTGGCTTGTGCCGAGTGCCACCAGACGAAGAGCCTTCCGCCGGCCAAGGAGCCTGTCCCTTACCACTTCGGCGATCTCTCCTGCTCCGGATGTCACGCGGACCCGCATCGCGGCCAGTTCCGCGAGCGCATGGCGAAATCGCCAGCAGGCGGTTCGAACGCGGGATGCGAAGCCTGCCATTCCACGCGCCTGTGGAAAGAATTGTCGCGCTTCGACCACGCCTCCACGGCGTATCCCCTCACTGGCGCGCACCGCGCGGTGCCCTGCATGCAATGCCACCGCCCGCCCAACTTCGAGACGTCCATGAGCAACGTCAGCTTCCGGTCCGCGCCCGGCACTTGTGACGGCTGCCACGCGGATATTCACGGCCGGCAGTTCTCGGCTGCGGGGAAGCCTGCCGCGTGCGCGCAGTGTCACAACACGGCCAAATGGCGCCCATCCATCTTCGATCACGACAAGCGGGCCAGCTTCCCGCTGCGCGGCGGCCACCAGGACGTGGCCTGCTCCGAGTGTCACACGCTCAAGCGAGAGGTGGAAGGACGTAGCGTACTTTCTTACAAGCCGACGCCTCGCGAATGTGTCGCCTGTCATCTCATCGCCGCACAGTCGCGCATAGGCAGGGGCAGGGAAAGCGCGTTCGGTTTTGTTACGAATTTGGACATGAACCACAGGCAGAAATTGTCCTTTCCGTAAAGAAAATGCGTCCAATTTCGAGTTGATGCCGAGTCAGCATAGCGTTGCATTTTTCAGCGTGGAGGCAATCTGCGAGGAACAAAAGAGTTTAGGAAGCGATTCCTAACGGTAACTTGACACTCCAGATTTGGGCCCGCAGTTGCTCCATCACTGATTACGCCCCAGCCTTCGGGTGTAGGTTATGACTCTTAAAACTTGGGGGAAGTGTCTTTTCTGGGGCCTGTTGCTCTGCGCCGCATATCCGTTTGCGACTCCTGCGCAGCAGCGCATTTCGCAGCGTCCGCCGCGCAGCACTACCCGCAGCCCGCACGGCAGCCTCAACCTGTCTTGCGAAGACTACCACACCTTCACCAGTTGGAAGCCCATCCGCAATCTGCCCGAGTTTGACCACAACAAGACGCGCTTTCCTCTGCGCGGCCTGCACCAGCGCGTGGACTGCCTGCTGTGTCACACCAAGCCGGTCTTCACCAACGTGGGGAGCAAGTGCGCGGACTGTCACGCAGATATCCACCGCCGGCAGATGGGCGCGCAGTGCGAGCAGTGCCACACGGTGAAGGGCTGGCGCGTTTCGTTGCTGGCCGTCCGCCAGCACCAGAACCGCTTTCCCCTGCTGGGCGCGCACGCTGCGGCAGAATGCGAATCCTGCCACACGAGCGCCGCCGTCGGGCAATTCTTCGGACTTTCCGCACAGTGCATGACCTGCCATCTCCCGGCTTTCCAGCGCGCTACCATGCCCGATCATCGCGCCGCTCAACTGCCCACGACTTGCGAGGCCTGCCATACCATGGACGCCTGGCCGGGCGCGAAGTTCGACCACGCCCGCTTCACCGGCTTCGCGCTCACCGGCAAGCATGCCCAGTTGAACTGCATGGACTGCCACACCGGGGGGCACTATCAGGGCACGTCGGCTAACTGCTTTAACTGTCACGCCACTGAGTTCGTCGCTACGAAAAATCCGGACCACGTCAAGGCCGGCTTCCCGCAGGACTGCTCCCGCTGCCACACCACCGCCGCCTGGCAGGGTGCGCAGTTTGACCACAATACCTTCACGACGTTCCCGCTCACCGGCGCCCACGTCAACGCGGCCTGCACGCAGTGCCACGCCAACGGACGCTTCGCCGGCACGCCCAAGAACTGCGCCGCGTGTCACCTGGCCGATTTTCAGAAAACCACGAATCCCAACCACGTCGCGGCCGGCTTTCCTCAGGACTGTTCCATCTGCCATTCCACCGCGCAATGGCGGGGCGCGAAGTTTAATCACTCCAACACGCGCTTCCCGCTGACCGGCGCGCACGTTCCGCTGGCCTGCGCCTCGTGCCACGTAGGCGGCAAATACACGGGTCTCGATCCGGCCTGCGTTTCTTGCCACCTCACGAACTTCAACAACACCACCAACCCCAACCACGTTTCCGCCGGTTTTCCGCAAACCTGTGCCACTTGCCATTCCACCGTGGCCTGGATGCCCGCGTCGTTCAATCACAACCTGACGCGCTTTCCGCTCACTGGAAAGCACACCACCACTCCGTGCAGCAGGTGTCACATCGGCGGGCAATATGCCGCCACGCCCACGGACTGCTATTCCTGTCACCGCAAGGAATTCGCCGCCACGGCGAATCCCAATCACGTCGCCGCGGCTTTTCCTACCACGTGCAACCAGTGCCACACCACTTCGTCCTGGCTCGGCGCCACGTTCACGCACACCCAGTTCCCCATCTACACCGGCAAGCACGCCGGCAAGTGGAGTTCCTGCAACGACTGCCACGTGAACCCTGCCAACTTCCAGGTCTTCTCTTGCCTGACGTGCCACGAGCACAACAAAACGAAAATGGACGACAAGCACAAGAGCATCCCCAACTACGTGTACAACAGCCCCAACTGCTACTCCTGCCACCCGCAGGGAAAGGCGAACTAGCATGCAGCGTAGGTGGCCATGCCTGGCGGCTCTTCTTCTATGCCTCGTGCTCTCCCCGGCTGCTGACGCGCAGCAGGCGGAGATTCAGACGTCCTTCCGCGTGAAGTACGTGGCGGAAGGCGCGGTGTATCTCGAGGGCGGGCGCGCGGCAGGTCTCGCCGAAGGCCAGCGCCTGGAGATTAAGCGAAAAGAGACCAACGCATTGCCCAGCGGCACCAGCACCGTCACTGCCACGCGTATCATCGCCCAGCTCATGGTTGTTTCCGTGGCCGAGCTTTCCACGGTCTGCGAAGTGAAGTCCGCCAATGCGGAAGTCCGCGTGGGAGACGTGGCCGCGCTGGCCGCGCAAGACGCGCGCGCCATGGTCGAGCGCCGCGCCTCTTCGGCCACTCGAAAATACTTGCAGGTGATTACCTTCAGCGAGGGCGACCCGCTTGATGAAGAGGTGCGCGATTCGCTTCCGCGCCCGCCTTCGCCAGTGGTGAACCGTGCCCGCGGACGCATCGGCGTCGAATACGGCGGGCTCGCTGGTTCCGCCACGCGCAGCGCCCAGCTCGGAGTCGTGCTGCGCATGGACGTCACGCGCATCGGCGGCACCTACTGGAATCTCAGCGGCTATTGGCGTGGCCGCTTGAACTCGCGCTCCGCCGGCAGCCAGCCCCAAACTCTTACGGACCTGATCAACCGCACCTACCACTTGGCCTTCACCTACAGCAATCCGACCTCGCGGTGGGTGGCTGGCTTCGGGCGTCTTTACGTGCCCTGGGCCAGCAGTCTGAGCACCATTGACGGCGGCTATTTCGGTCGCAGGGTGGGCCGGGCCGCCACCGTGGGCCTCTTCGTCGGCTCCACGCCCGACCCCACCTCGTGGAACTACGACCCGGACCGCCGCATCCCGGGCGCCTTCGTGAATTTTGAGGGCGGCAATTACAATGCCTTTCACTACACGTCCACTCTCGGCTTCGCGGTGAGTGCCCTGCGCTGGCGCATGGAGCGCCCCTTCGTCTTCTTTGAAAACAGTCTCTCCTTCAAGCGCTTCGTCTCTCTCTATCACACGCTGGAAGCCGATCGCCCACGCTTGCAAGTACCTCCCGGCAGGGGCAGCGTGGGCGTCAGCCGGAGCTATTCCACCCTTCGCGTGCAGATGCATCCGCGCGTGGCCTTCGATTTGAACCATAACTATTTCCGCGATTTCCCCACCTTCGACCCCTCTCTGGTCGGCACCGGCCTGGTGGATAAGCTGCTCTTTCAGGGCCTCAGCGGCGGCGTGCGGCTCGACCTGCCGCGCCGGATCGGTCTCTATACCAACGTTGGTCGCAGTTCCAAGACGGGCGATGCGCGCAGCTCCTGGAACCAGCTCTACGGAATTTCGCTGGGCGATGTCCCCTGGGTTCATCTCCGCGCCGACCTGCGCTTTTCCAAATTCGACAGCGCCTTTGGCCGCGGCTCCTACCGTTCTCTTTCGCTCTCCCGCCCGTTCGGCGAAGACCTGCGCTTGGAAGTGCAGGCCGGCTCGCAGAATTTTGCTTCGCCCCTTACCCGGCAATCGGACTCTCATTTCGTCAGCATCACGTTCGACTGGTTTCTGAGCCCGCGCTATTTCCTAGGCACGGGTTTCACCGTCCAGCGCGGGCTGCTTCAAAACTACGAGCAGTGGTTTGTGAATTTCGGCTATCGCTTTTGAGCAGGGGGATCAGAGTCGATGCACACTCATCTCGCGGATAGACCAGTGAGGACGCTGGCCAGGATGTGGGTCGCGCTCGCGGCGTTTTTGTTCCTTGCGGGCGCCGCTCCAGGCGCCGACCCGCCGACCCTCGACGAGATCCTGAACCACGCCGCGCGCCACGCCGACCTGTTTGTCCAGCAGTTCTCCGATGTGAAGTGCACTGAGCGCGTGCAGCAGGCCAAGCTCGGCCGCAACGGAAAGGAAGAGTTCAAGGCCGAATCCGTTTTTGATTTTCTTCTCATTCTTCAGGCGCAAGGCGGGGAGATTCTGCTGGAAGAATCGCGCCTGGCCACGGTGGAAGGGCGTCCGCGCAACGTTCCCCTGATGGTGACCAATGGCTTCTCCACCCTCCTGCTGGTTTTCCATCCCGTCTATCAGTCCACTTTCGAGTTCGCGCGCCTCGAGGATGACCGGCCCGAGGATGCCTCTCAGGTGCGCATTCGCTTTCGCCATATCCGCGGCACGCGTTCTCCGGCTGTCCTCCTGCTGCGCGGGCGCGAGTTTCCGCTCGATCTCGAAGGCGTCGCGTGGCTGGATGCGCAAACCGGCGCGGTGACCAAAATGGACGTGACTCTCGCGGCCGCCATGGACGACATCGGCCTGCGTTCCTTCCGCGGCGAAGTGGACTATTCCCCCGTCTCGTTCTCCACCGCCGCGCGCACCTTCTGGCTGCCCGCCACAGCCACGATTGATGTCGAAACACCGCGCCAGCATTGGCGGAACGTCCACCGCTTCACCGACTACAAGCTCTTCTCCGTATCCGCCACCATGAAGGTTGGCGAAAAACCATGAGCGTCCAGGCCTCCACTTCGACTCTGTTCGTCACCCAAACGGATAGCCGCCGGCGCCATCAACTCCGCCTGTTGGCGGCAGGTATTCTTCTGGGCGCGTTTCTCATCAGCATCGCCATTTATGGTCTCGACTACTACCTGCTCGATTCCGCGCGCCGACCCTTCTCGCCCAAGCACTCGCTCCTGCGGCCCAGCGGAGCGATCGGTCTCCGGCTGGGACAGTTGGGGTTTCTCCTTTTCCTCGGGCTTTATCTCTATCCGATTCGCAAGCGCTGGCCCTGGCTGGCCAAGCAGGGCAACACGCGACACTGGCTGGACGTGCACGTTCTGCTCGGCCTGGTCGCTCCGCTCGTGATCGCCTTTCACTCCTCGTTCAAATTCCGCGGCATCGCCGGCGTGGCCTTCTGGATCATGTTCGCCGTTGCGCTCAGCGGTGTGGTCGGGCGCTATCTCTTCGCCCAGATTCCCCGCAGCCTGACCGCGGCGGAACTCTCCCTGAAAGAAATGCAGGAACTGCGGGCCGCGTCCACACAGCGGTTGACTGCGCAGAAGCAATTTTCGCCGCGCGAGTTGGAAGCCATGCTGCATCTCCCCGATGAAACGGCGGTTCGCCGTGGCGCCGTGCTGTGGGTGTTGGGCATGATGCTCGCGCTGGACGTGCGGCGGAAGTTCCACATCGCTGCACTGCGCCGCCGCGCCTTGGACGCCCGCGGCCGGCTCCACTCGCTGAACGGGCTGCTCCCTTCGCATTGCGCCGAATTGGAAAACGTCATCCGCGCCGCGCGCGAGCACGCTTCGCTCTCCAAGCGCATCCTTTTCCTTTCCCGCTCGCAACAGGTCTTTCACCTGTGGCACGTGGTGCATCGTCCGTTCAGCTATTCCTTCTCCGTCCTGGCGGCGTTGCACATTGTCGTCGTCATGTTGTTCGGAATGATGTGAGGTCAGCGCGTTATGGAAACGCTGCTGGCGACCCTGTTCGCCGCGATCATCACGTTCCTGTTCGTGCGCAGCTATTTGAAAAAGCTGACGGTGGCACAGGCACACGCGGCGAAGTCTGTGCCCTCTGCCGTTGCGCCCTCCGCTGGCCAGCGCCCCTGTCCTCGTTGCGGCAAGGCCATTTCGGCCGGAGCGTCGTTCTGCCCGCACTGTGGCGCCGCGCTGGCCATGTGGAGCGTGCATCGCGCCGCTGCGCAACCCGCAGGAGCCGCCGCTGCGGGTAAGCCGCGGCCCAGCATCAACGCTTCGTTGTGCGTGGGCTGCGGAAGCTGCGTGGACGCCTGTCCGGAGCGGGGCACTCTCGCGCTAGTCGGCGGCAAAGCCATCCTCAGCCACCCGGATCGCTGCACCGGCCACGCCAAGTGCGCGGAAGCCTGTCCCACCCAGGCGATCTCTCTTTCCGTGGGCGGTGTGCTCCAGACCGTCAAGGTGCCGAACGTCAAGGACAACTTCGAAACCAATCTACCCGGCATTTTCGTGGTGGGCGAGCTGGGCGGCCTGGGCCTGATCAAGACTGCCATCAACGAAGGCAAGCTCGTCGTGGATCACATCCGCCAACGCCTCCAGCAGGAGCGTGCCGGCCCGCTGGCCGCGGATGCCTCGGACCTCCTGGATCTGCTCATCGTCGGGTCGGGACCTGCCGGCCTCAGCGCTTCGCTCACCGCGCAGCAGTACGGCCTCCGCTATCTCACCCTGGAGCAGGCGGAGATTGCCGCGACCATTCGCCAGTATCCTCGCCAGAAATTCCTCATGGCCGAGCCGGTGGAAATCCCCCTCTATGGCTCTCTCTACGTCGGCGATGGCACCAAGGAAGCCCTCTTGAGCGTGTGGGAGACCATTCTGGCCAACACTGGTGTGCGCGTGCAGACCAACGAGCGCGTCGAACGCGTGCGCAAGAATGCCGCCAGCTTCCAGGTCGAATCAGCGAAAGGACGCTACCACGCGCGATGCGTCGTCCTGGCCATGGGCCGCCGCGGCACGCCCCGCCGCCTCGGCGTGCCGGGCGAGGAGCTGGCCAAGGTTTCTTATCGCCTGATTGAAGCGGATTCCTACGAGGGCCACGACGTCCTCGTTGTCGGCGGCGGCGATTCCGCCATCGAAGCCGCCCTGGCCCTCAGCCGTTCGGGCAAGAACCGCGTTACACTCTCCTACCGGGGAGAAGATTTCCGCCGCGCGCGAGAAAGAAACCAGCAGCGCCTGGCCGCCGCGGAAAAGGAAGCCAGCATCCGCATCCTGCGCAATTCCAACGTCGCCGAAATCCGCCACGACTCGGTGACCCTGGCCTGCGGCGCAACCCCGGTGGATCTCTCCAACCATTATGTTTTCGTGCTGATCGGCGGCGAGTCGCCCGAGGAGTTCCTGCGCAAGACCGGCATCGAAATTGTCGAGAAACCCCTGCAAGCCTGAAGCGGTGGTGGCTCCGGGACTTCGATGCGCGGCTCTTCCGTTCAATCCGCGCTGAGCTGGCCCAGTTCTACATCGGGGATCAGCGGTCTGAACTTGTGCTCGGGGATTTCCACGCGTTCCGGCACGCGGTAGCGCGGCCTCTGCCGCCCACTGAAATCCAGGTAGAGCTTGCGCCGCAGGAACCATTCCGGGAAGTGTCCCAACCGGAACAGCGGATACTTCATTCCTGCGCCGAACAGCCGCCGCCCCATCAGGTAGTAGTAAATGGGAATCCCCACGTTGAACTTCCATTGCACCGACGGCGTGTTCCGATAGAAATCAATGTTGTAGCGCCAGCACGTGAAGAAGAACTCCCACTGCAGGTCGGTCAGTTCAACCATCTTGGCTCCCTTCGCGCCTTTCTTCTCAAGCCGCGTCTCCTCCAGCGGCACAAACAGCGTCGGCAGCACGCACCACTTCGAACCCTTCAACGCAAACAGCAGATCCAGCGAATGCTTCGTATCCTCGTCCGTTTCTCCCGGCAGTCCCAGGATGAATGTGCAGAAGGGGAACCAGTTGTTCTTGTTCAGAATCTCCATCCCCTTCAGGACCACGTCCGGCCACTGCTCCGGCCGGAACGGATACGACTTGCCCCTCATAAACTTCTTGAACAGCCGCACCGACCCCGTCTCCAGCCCGATGAAGAGATTCGCGTAGCGGTGGTCCCAGTGCGTCGAGGACTTGTGCTGGTTGACGCTCATCCCCACCGCCAGCGGCGATAGCTCCTCGATCATGTGCGGCTCGACCAGCACCGGCGCAATCGTGCCGTGCGTTAGCATGATGTGTTTCACACCCGGCACCGCACCCACGGACTCGAACAGCCGCCTCAGCGCCGGCACGTTGGTCTTGAATTTCGGGCCCTGCTCGTAGAGGAACAGGTCCTCGGTGGTCAGCAGGATCGTGTCCGCGCCTTCGGCAACCTGCACCCGCACGTTATCCAGGATCTGCGCGAGCGGGATGCTCTTGCCTGCCCGCAGTGCCACCGAACAGAACTGGCAGCCCCGCCCGCACCCCCTTGTGATTTCCACCACCCCGAAAGTGGAGCGGTGCTTGATTCGCGGGATGCGGTTCAGCTTCGGGCTGTCTCCCAGCAACTTCCGCGGCAGTGCCTCCCCGCGCAGGGCCGCCTCGAACAGCGGCAGCACGATGTTCTCCGCCTCCCCGTCCACGATCGTGTCAATCAGCCATTCATCCTGCAGGTTTTTCTTCTCGATTTGCCACGAGCCTGGCCCGCCCACGATCACCTTCATGTGCTGCTTGTGCTGCCGAATGGCCGGGTGCAGGATCAACCGCCGGAATTCCGCGGCGTTGATGGGCTCGGTCAGGTCGCCGCCATAGAAGTGCGCATACACGTCCGTCGCGAACGTGATCCCCAGCGGGTTATGCGCGTGGATTCCCAGCACGCGGGTCTGCTCCCCGACGAAGTGTCCCAACTGTTGCGGGTAGCAAACGGCAATGTCCTCCGGGGCAAACTTCTGAAGCAGCAGGGCTTCCACGATGCGCAAGCCGTGTGGCACGTACCGCGCCTGCCCGTCCGCGGCCACTTCGTTCTGGATGGAGATGTCCGTGCCCAAGGTCCCGGCGAATTTGGCGGGGAGGGTAGCCAGGAGCATCTGGCGCCACGTGCTTTTCAGATATTCGGAGGATTCAGAATCTGTTGCCACAAGCACGATCTTCCGACCGGGGTGGCTCATGAACAACTCCTCCTGGTGCGTGGGTGGGTGTTCGTCGAGCGTGCTCCGTAAGCGCAAGAAGATATGACATCTTGTCCCCGAAGTCGAGAATTCGGCGGAGAGTGGCGCTTATTGCGGGGCGAACATCGTTTTCCGGAAAGCGAATGGCAACTCCCGGCTTCCTGCCGCCTGGTCCTGCTGGGTGGCCATGGCTACCTCCGCCGTCCAAGCCCCTGCCCGCTCCGGAACTGACCGGCTCCCTGTTCGGGGAGACACCACTCGTCCCATCTTTTGAACAACATGGCCAAAAACTCCCTTGACACTTCCCCGGCCCAGAGGTAGAAACCCCACAACAGCATGCAATTCAGGGTGAGGGGGTAACTATGAAGTTGGCCTTGCGTATTCTTGCACTGTTCGTGTTCTGCCTCGGCTTCTGTGTCATTCCGCTTTTGGCGCAGAAAATTACCGGCGACATCACGGGCACGGTCGAAGATGCCTCTGGTGGCGCTGTGGTGGGTGCCACGGTCACGGCGGAAAACATCGCCACGAAGCTGACGCGCACTACGACCACTGACGAAGCGGGCCTCTATCGTTTCGTTGAATTGCCCCCCGGCATGTACAAAGTCTCCGCCACTGCGCAGGGCTTTAAGACCACCGTCCGCGAAGTCCAAGTGGCAATCGGCATCACAACCACCTCCGACTTCACCCTTCAGGTCGGCGACCGCACCGACACGGTGACCGTCGAAGCCAGCGCCCCGCTCATCGAGTTCTCCGACCGCCTGAACAACTATGTGGACGAGGCCCGCATCGAGCGCATCCCGCTTTCCGGCCGCGACTTCAACTCCCTGCTCGGCATCACTCCCGGCGTGCAGCGCGCCCCCGGCGGCGGGTTTCTGGCCGTCAACATCAGCGGCGCCCGTCGCACTTCCAACAATTACCTCGTGGACGGCATGTATAACAACGACCGCTACTACGGCGATTC
>Ga0073934_10000881_pt1 | contig 78682 bp, 91 predicted proteins | sample LarsenN4metaG_FD_76834 | JGI IMG/M metagenome (GOLD analysis project Ga0073934, IMG submission 76834) | Hot spring sediment bacterial and archeal communities from British Columbia, Canada, to study Microbial Dark Matter (Phase II) - Larsen... ...
TCGGCCGCCGCCGATGGCGCCGGCGCCCGCCGCGCGCCCGCCGCGCGCCCGCAAAAGCCGCTCTCGCCCACGCAAATCCCTTGCAAACCGGCCCCGCTGCGGCTTGTTCAGACCGTCCCTAAGACGTCGTCGTCGCTGATCGTTCGCCATTTCTCCGCGAACTTGTCAGCGCCAACGCCCTCTATGTCTTGAAAGTAGAACAGTGATCGCTTCTGTGCTGGTGCAAGATGAGGCGAATACGCAAAGTACAAGAAAGTTAGGCTCATCGCGCACAGAACGGCGACTAGGCCCAAAAGCACGGCAATCAGAAGATTTGATTCTGCGGACTTCCATGTCACGACGGCAAACGCAGTGCCGACCAAGCTCAGATTTATCGCAAAGAGAAAGGAAGCCTTCCCCTCGACGCGCGGAAAGAATCCAAGCGTCCTGTCGAGTTGCTGAAGCGCCAATTGAAGCCTTTGCGCGGGTTCCAAGGTCCACCTCGACTGTCTGCCAAACACCGCGCCTATGTAGGTGCGACGTCGTTAACGCTCCAAATTACGCGCGACACTCGAAAGCAATAGATTGTGCCTAGCGCCCTCGTTGAGCACCATCAGTAGCGATTGATTCGTTTCCGATTCATTAAGAGAGCGGGTTCGCATCGGGCGCGCAAAATAATTCCCTTGCCTCCCTGACATCCGCCGCCGGCTCCCTATGTGCGCGCCATGCTCGACCTCCAAGTGCAAAGCCCGCGGCGCCGGCCAAGCTCTGGCGCAACTGGTATCTCGTCTGCAAACGCATGGGCGTGACGCGCCGCGTCGGCGTCTGGCATCCGGGCGTCACGCCCGGCCCGGACCTCTTCCCCTCCAAGGAAATCGCCGAACACCACGCGCTCGATCTCATCGCGTCCTGCAAACCGCACGCGCGCAACTGGTTCGACACCATCTGCGCCCGTCCAGAAGCGAAGGAGCCGGGTTGAGCTCGTGACTCACCCCTTGCTGCCTTTGCAAACTCTGCCAATATCTGTCGTATGACCAAGCTGCGCATCCGTTCCGAGCCCGCGCCGGTCAAGGCCGGCAAGCGCCCCGCCACGGTGGGCGCGGCCACGGTGCGCACCGAAAGCGGGAAAAAGAAGAGCGTCTTAACCGTCGAGGCCAACAGCGCCTCGTTTGGAAGCGACTTCCTTTATGTCTTCAAAAAGAACGTCGCGGCCGCGCGCAGCGAAAACAAAAAGCGCACCGGCAGCCCCGAAGGCGTCCAGCGCCGTCGATGAACGGCCCTCGCTCTGGATCATAGCCGGAGCGAACGGCTCGGGGAAAACGACAGCGTATCGCGAAGCACGCCTTGAAGACCCACTAGGCAGCGTCTGGATCATCAACCCCGATACGCTCTCCGCTCGCATCGCGGCAACGGAAGGCTTGTCGCTCGGAGACGCGAATCTCAAGGCTGTTCAAAGGATCGAGCAATGGCTCGAAACGTCCATCGACGCCCATCAGACCGTCGGCGTCGAAACCGTCCTTTCGACGGATAAATATCGCCGGCTTGTTCTGAAAGCCAAGCAGCGCGGATTTCGCGTCAACCTCGTCTACGTCGTGTTGGACAGCGTGGATCTCAATATCGCACGCGTCGCCGCCCGCGTGGCCAAGGGCGGCCACGATGTGCCGGAGCATAAGATACGGGAGCGCCGCGTCCGCTCCTTCCAACAGCTTTCGTGGTTCTTGGCCAACAGCGACCGCGCGCTCATCTACGACAATTCCGGCGCCACGCCGTCGCTGCTCTTCGCATTCGATCGCGACACAATTTCCGTACATGGCCGACTCTTCCCCGAGCTGCGCACAGCTGTGGCAGAGGCGTTTCCCGATTTGTGGGAGGCACTGGACGACGCGGTCTAGTCAAGAGCCGTTTGGATCGCTCTGATGCGAGCCGACCTCAAAGAGCGGACCACAAAGCCATAGGCGCATGGGCGTGACGCGGCGCGTCGGCGTCTGGGAGCCGGGCGTTACGCGCGGCCCGGACCTCTTCCCCTCCACGCCGAACACTCGACGTCATCGAATGGTGCGCGTGTCCCTCGCCCCCTTGCGGGGCGGGGGCTAGGGGGGGGCGTCAAGCTTTCGCGGTGCTGCAGGACGAACAACGTTTGCGAGACGCGCGCCGCGCATGCGCGCAAGCCAACGAACACCGTGCGCGTATCTTCGCCCCCCACCTCCAACCCCGCCCCGCAAGGGGGCGGGGAGTCGCAAACGCGGATACGCATGCGCTCTATCCATGCCTTTCCAAACCCAAGCCTCTGACTCCAAACCAAATCGCAGAAATCAATCCGACCGACCCCGCACCGCCCCTAAACTCTCCTCACCGCAGCGCGACGAGGGCCAGTCGGATCCACTGTTCAGCCGATGCGTTGCGGGGTGATCGAGCGTGACCCCGCCTGTGTCGCGGTCCCACAGACGAACGTGGGCAACTAGATGAGCCGCGATACTGGCGGGGGAAGCCCGCCGAACATGAAAAGGCGGGAGCGCACGAGAACCTGAAGCGCCCTGAACAGCGCGAAGGTCTCCACGCCAGCGGCCGAGCCGCCTCCGAGAGTGAAAAACCTCCCGCGACGGCGCCGTTGTTCAAACGATCACGGGGACGCGGGCTTTTCGCGTCGACCAACGCCGAACCAACGGCGCACTTCTTTGGCGCGGCGACCCCGCGTCCCCTGGCTCTCTCGCTTTCGTTTGCGGCCCCACGCGAACGCGATGGCGCTTGGCCGCCTTGCTGTCACAGCATCGACGGAATCACGCGATCCGGCGGCTTGTGGCCGTCGGCGAAGGTCTTGATGTTGATGATGACCTTTTCGCCCATGTCGATGCGGCCTTCGAGCGTCGCCGAACCCATGTGGGGCAGAAGCACAACGTTCGGCAGCTTCTTGAGCTTGGGATTGATCGCCGGCTCGTGTTCGAACACGTCGAGGCCTGCGCCGGCCAGTTCCTTCTTTTCGAGCATGCGCGCGAGCGCGGCTTCGTCGATCACTTCGCCGCGCGCGGTGTTGACGATGTAGGCGTGCGGCTTCAGGAGCGCGAGGCGGCGCGCCGAGAGCAAATGATAGGTCGCCGGCGTGTGCGGGCAGTTGACTGAGACGATGTCCATGCGCGCCAGCATCTGATCGAGGCTTTCCCAATAGGTCGCCTCAAGTTCGTTCTCGACATGCGGGCTGACACGGCGGCGGTTGTGATAGTGGATCTGCAGCCCGAACGCGCGCGCGCGCCGCGCCACGGCCTGGCCGATGCGGCCCATGCCGATGATGCCGAGCCGTTTGCCGGTAATGCGCCGGCCGAGCATCCAGGTCGGCGACCAGCCAAGAAACTGATCGTTCTCGACGATCTTGACGCCTTCGGCGATGCGGCGCGGCACGGCGAGTATGAGCGCCATCGTCATATCGGCCGTATCTTCGGTGAGGACGCCCGGCGTGTTGGTGACAGTGATGCCGCGCTGCACGGCCGTCTGCACGTCGATGTTGTCGACGCCGGCCCCGAACTGGGCGATGAGCCGCAACTGTTCGCCCGCGCGCGACAGGACGCGCGAATCCACGCGGTCGGTCACGGTCGGCACCAGCACGTCGGCGCGGCTGACGGCGTCGGCGAGAGTCTCGGCGCTGAACGGCTTGTCCGTCTCGTTGAGCTCGGCGTCGAACAATTCGCGCAGGCGCGTCTCCACAGGATCGGGCAGACGGCGGGTAACGATGACTTTGAGCTTCCGGGGCGCCATTCAGCCTCCATAAACCAAGCTTGGGCCGCTCGTCCAAGCCAAGCGTTAAATCCGCTTTCACGTCGGCGGCGCATCTTGCCCCTCCCCGCGGCCTGCGGGGGGCCAACGAGGTGGGTGATGCGCCGTGGGATGTCAGCCGCGTTCGCGGCGGCCGCTGCTCTATTTCTGAACCAAGCCGGAGCGGACCCGCCGCAGCTGGGGCCGGACTCTAACCTCCCCGTGCCGCGCTTCGTCAGCCTTAAGGTCGAAGGCGCGAACGGCCGCCATGGGCCAGGCCTCGATCATCCCGTCGACTGGATCTACCAACGCGCGGGCCTTCCCTTACAGGTGACGGGCGAAAGCGGTCCGTGGCGTCGCGTCGTTGACCCCGACGGGGGTGAAGTTTGGATGCACGCGCAGAATCTCGATGCGCGGCGCACCGCCTACGTAACGCGCGCCAGCGCGCTTCGGCGGCAGGCGCGCGAGGGCGCGCAGACGATCGCCTATCTGGACGCTGGCGTCATCGGCGCGCTGACCGGCTGCGAGGGGGATTGGCGGCGCATCGCCATTGCCGGTCGCGTGGGCTGGGTGGAGGCCGCCGCGCTCTGGGGCGCGCCCAACTGCGCTGGGCTTTGACCGGCAAGTCATTGTTTTCCGTCGCCTAGAACCGCCGCAGCGGGCGGGCTCGCCTTGCCCGGCGCCTGCCCCTTCTGTAAGCCGGGGCGTTCCCCTGGTTTGTGCAAGAAGACCGTATGGCCGAACGTCCGCCGTCCCTGTCCTATGAGGACCTTATCGCCTCGGGTGAAGGCCGCATGTTCGGGCCGGGCAACGCACAGCTGCCGCTGCCGCCGATGCTTATGTTCGACCGCATCACCTCGATCACCATCGATGGGGGCCCGCACGGCAAGGGCCAGGTGCTCGCCGAGTACGACATTACGCCCGACCGCTGGTTCTTCGACTGCCACTTCCGCGGGGACCCGGTAATGCCCGGGTGTCTCGGGCTCGACGCGATGTGGCAGCTGGTCGGCTTCTTCATGTGCTGGGCCGGTTCTCCGGGACGCGGCCGCGCGCTCGGCGTGGGAGAGGTTGAATTCCGGGGGCAAATCACGCCGAAGACAAAGCTCGTGAGCTACGAGATCGACATGAAGCGCGTGATCCAGCGCAAGCTTCACATGGGCGTGGGCGACGGCGTCGTGAAGGCGGACGGCGTGCCCATCTATAGTGCGAAAGATTTGAAGGTCGGCCTGTTTAGCGCCGACCAACTCGAAGCGCAGTTGAAATAGCGAGGAAGCGCATGCGCCGCGTCGTCGTCACCGGAATGGGCATCGTCTCGTCCATCGGCAAGAACGTGCCGGAAGTGTTGGACAGTTTGCGCGAAGCGAGGAGCGGAATCCGCGCCGCGCCGGAATATGCCGAGAAAGGCATGCGTTGCCAGGTGCACGGCGAGCCCCAGGTGCGGCCCGAAGACGTGGTCGACAAGCGCGTGATGCGCTTCATGGGGGAAGGCTCGGGCTGGAACTATATCGCCATGCAGGAGGCGCTCGACGACAGCGGACTGACCAAGGACGAGATTTCGCACCCTCGCACGGGAATCATCATGGGATCCGGCGGCCCTTCCGCCAGCGCGATCGTGGCGGCCGCCGACACCGCCCGCGAAAAAGGCGCCAAACGCATCGGCCCGTTCGCGGTGCCGAAGGCGATGAGTTCGACGGCAAGCGCCACGCTGGCTACGCCGTTCGAGATCAAGGGCGTGAACTATTCGATCAGTTCGGCCTGCGCCACCAGCGCGCACTGCATCGGCGACGCCTATGAGCACATCGCCGCAGGCAAGCAGGACATTGTGTTCGCAGGCGGATCGGAAGAGCTCGATTGGACGCTCTCGGTGCTGTTCGACGCCATGGGCGCAATGAGCACGAAGTACAACGACACGCCGGAAAAAGCCTCGCGCGCCTACGACAAGAACCGCGACGGCTTCGTCATCGCCGGCGGCGCGGGGGTGCTGGTGCTGGAAGAATACCAGCGGGCCCGCAAGCGCGGCGCCAAAATCTATGGCGAAGTCGCCGGCTACGGCGCCAACAGCGACGGCTACGACATGGTCGCGCCCTCCGGCGAAGGCGCGGCGCGCTGTATGAAGATGGCGATGCGCTATCTCGATCGCCCGGTCGATTATCTCAACACGCACGGCACTTCGACGCCGGTCGGCGACATCAAGGAAATGGAGGCCGTGCGCGCCGTGTTCGGGTCCAAGCCGCCGATGATATCCAGCACCAAATCGCTCACCGGCCATTCGCTCGGCGCGGCAGGCGTTCAGGAAGCGATCTACTCACTCTTAATGCTCAACCACAATTTCGCATGCGAAAGCGCTAATATTGAGGAGCTGGACCCGGCGTTCGAGGACTTGCCGATCCTGCGCCGGCGCGAAGATCGCGAACTTAATTGCGTTCTCTCAAACTCCTTCGGCTTCGGCGGCACAAACGCGACCTTGGCGTTCACCAGACTCGCCGCGTGATGAGTCGAGCGCCGGCTCGCTTGACGCGAACCGGCGCTCTTTAGCGAGTCCCGGTGAGACGAGGGGTTAGTTCGTCGCGGTCTCGCTTGTCTGGTCTGTATTGTTGACCGCCTCCTGTGTAGTGTCGGCTGCGCCCTGCAGCGCTTCGTCGGTGCGCTCGACCACATCGTCCGTTTGCTCTTCCACGACCGCGGCCACCTGATCGGCCTCGCGGCCTGCCTGCTGGAAGCCGCCCTGGCTGTAGGCGTAGCCAATGATCAGCACAGCCAGCAGCAGCGCTCCGAAGAGCAGGCCCCAGCCAAAGCCTCCTTTGCGTCGGCCTTTTTTGTCGTCGACGTGCTCGGACACGCGTTCGCGGTACCCCACAATGCGGCCTTCGGCATCGCGCTCGACCTCGGTTTCCCGAATCTCGGCCATCTCGAAACTCTCCCTGGAAGCTCGGTCTTGCTTCTCCGGCCAAAACGCCCCCTTCCGCGCCCGGTTCCGCTTGACCGTGGAACTGCTCTTCCCTCAGGTGCAGCCGGAAAATCAGCCGGAGCGGGCGACATGGCGGACGAATGGGTGTTTCCGAAGGGCGACCTGATGCGCGGCCGTCGCGGGATCGTGATGGGCGTGGCCAACGACAAGTCGATCGCCTGGGGCATCGCCTCCCAGCTTGCCGCGCAGGGGGCCGAGCTCGCCTTCACCTATCAAGGCGAAGCGCTGGAAAAACGCGTGCGGCCGCTCGTCGATTCCATCGGCGCCAAGCTCATGCTCGAATGCGACGCCACCAACGATACCCAACTGGATGGCGTGTTCGACCGCTTGGCCCGGGACTGGGGCAGCCTCGACTTCCTCGTCCACTCCATCGCTTTCTCCGACAAGAACGAACTCAAAGGCTCCTTCATCGAGAACACCACGCGCGAAAACTTCCTGCGCACAATGGATATTTCCGCCTTCTCCTTCGTCGCCGCCGGCAAGCGCGCGGCAAAGCTGATGAGGCCAGGCGGGTCGATGGTGACGCTCACCTATCTCGGCGCTGAGCGCGTGCTGCCCTCCTACAACGTTATGGGCGTAGCCAAAGCCTGCTTGGAAGCTTCCATGCGTTACATGGCGCGAGACTTGGGGCCGAGAGGCATCCGCGTGAACGCGATCTCGGCGGGACCCATGCGCACGCTGGCGATGGCCGGCATCAGCGGCGGGCGCGGCCTTCTCGCAACGGGGCGTGAATGGTCGCTGATGAAGGAAGACACCAGCATGGAAGGCATCGCCGGCTGTGCGTTGTGGCTCTTGTCAGACCTCGGCCGCTCTACGACGGGGGAAGTGATCCACGTTGATGCGGGCTTCCATATCGTCGGCGTGCCGGATAACGCGACCGACGGGTGACCCCAGACGTGTCACATTCCGCGGGCCTCGATCGTCTTCGAGGCAGGAGCGGATCATGTTGAAACGGATTGCGGCCGGCGTCCTGGGCGCGATGAACGCGCTAAACGGCCTTGCGATGCTGGCCGACGGGCATCGCTGGTACATCATGACGCCGGGCGTGACGCACACCGGCCCGTACAACCCCCACTTCGTCGCCGACATCGGCGCAGCGTTTCTGGCGGCAGGGCTGGGGCTTGCCGCGCGCGCCTGGCGTCCGCAGCTGTGGCCGGCGGCGGCGAGCGGGGTCGGCTTCATCGCCATGCACGCAACTATCCACCTCATCGAAATCGCGACCGGACATGCGCATCTGCCAGCGTTCGATTTCGGCCTTGTCATCCTCCCCGCCGCCCTCGGCGTCTGGGCGGCCTTTCCCGGTAAAGGAGAGATCCATGCTTAAGCCCCTCGCGCGCGCCTATGTGAAGCGCATGGGGGCGCGCTATGACTACGACGTGAGCTACTTGCTGGCCATGCTCGACCATTCACCAAGAGCTTTCTTCGCCTTCGCCAAACTCATGCCGCTGGCGCGTCATCGCGAAAGCGCGCCCGAAGACGCCGTCATGGCGGCAGGGCTCAGGGGCGCAATGTTCGAGGACTGCGGCCCCTGCACGCAACTTGCCGTCAACGTCGCCAAAGAACGGGGCATTGACTCACGCCAAGTCGAAGCAGTGCTGCGGCGCGACATCTCCGCCATGAACGATCATGTGGCGCTCGGCTTCCGCTTCGCTGACGCGATCCTTCACCGTTTGCCCGACGAGGACGAAGCGCGCGAAGCGGTGCGCGCGCGATGGGGGGAGAAAGGCCTGATCGATCTCACGTTTGCGCTGCAAATCAGCCGCGTCTTCCCGATGGTGAAGGCGGGCCTCGGCTACGCCAAGGAATGCCGCCGTATTGAGGTGGCAGGTCATCCGGTCGAAGTGGCCAAGCGAGCGGCCTAATGGGCGACGCCGATCTGTTCGAAGCGCAGCGCGGGCGGCTCTTGGGCCTTGCCTATCGCATGCTGGGCTCGCGCGCCGACGCCGAGGATGTGATGCAGGACGCCTGGTTGCGCTGGTCCGCGGCCGACAGAATCGCGATCGACAGCGCAGAGGCGTATCTTGTCACGATCGTCACGCGGCTTTGTCTTGACCGGCTTAAGAGCGCCCGCGCCAAGCGCGAGATTTATGTCGGCCCGTGGCTGCCTGAGCCAATCCCCGACGCCGAAGCCCTGTCGCCGCATGCGGCCACCGAACTCGCGGACGATCTCTCCTTCGCCCTGCTGCTGGCGCTGGAGCGATTGTCGCCGCTGGAGCGCGCGGCCTTCCTGCTGCATGACGTATTCGATGCCCCTTTTGCGGAAGTTGCAGCCGCGCTCGACCGAAGCGAGGCGGCCGTGCGCCAGCTTGCGGCGCGGGCGCGCAAGGCCGTGCGCGATCAGCGCGCGGTGCGCCGGGTTTCACCCGACGCGCATGCTCGGCTCCTGAACGCGTTCACGGCTGCTCTTGCCAGCCGCGACCCCGGCCAACTCAAAGCCATCCTGCGCGAAGACGTCGTGGCCATCACCGATGGCGGCGGGCGCAAGGTGGCGGCGCTCAATCCCATCCGCGGGGCCGACCGCGTGATGCGCTTCTTCCTCGGTCTGCGGAAGAAGTTGGACGCGCGGGGTCTGAGCTACGCTGCAACGCCTATGATGTTCAACGGCGCGCCCGGACTGCTGATCGCAATCGATGGCGTGCTCGACCAAGTATTGACGTGCTCCGTCGAAGGCGCGCAAATCGCAGCGATCTATTCGGTGCGAAATCCAGACAAGCTGACAGCCTTCGCGAACCGGATTGGACTTAGCCTGGAGCAACGCGTTCCCACGCCGAGCTAGGTCGCTTAAGATCGCCCTTCTACCCGCCAGAACGATCGCGTTGTTGGACGATGCTTTTCTTGTCGCGCCCCACCTGTTCTGCAATGGCCTCGCCTACGCGCAGCTTATAGAGACGGCTCCACTCTTCGACGGGCAGACAGCGCCGGATGATTCCAAACGGGCCGGTCAAAATGAGCAGGTAGGCGACCACGACATACAGCGCCGTGATGCCCATGAGATGGGCGAACACCACTGCGCTGTGGGTTGCTGTGTCGAAATAGCTTGAAATCCACGAGACGAGCGCGGCGCCGGCGAGGCCGAAGACGACGCACAACATCCCTCCGAGCACTCTGTAGAGCCATGTGTTTCGCCGGATCTGGAACATGTTGTTACGTATCGTCAGCTCTTCCGTCAGTTGGCGGATGGCGATCCAGTGATAAGCTCCTGCCCATGCTCTTGCATACGGCTCGACTTTGTCGTGCTCGTCCCTGTTCACCCGCGTCTCGGCTTGCATGCATTCCGAGCGAGCGACATTGAACGACTGGTTTAGGCTGGTGAATTCCGTCTGGATGAAGCTGTTCAGCTCCTGCGCATTCTGACGCTGATTATGCGTGTACAACACGCGATAGATGAAGAAGAGCAGGACGAACGCAACGCCAAGCGCAATGAGGCCCGCAATGATGCCGGCGGCGCCGTCGCGCAATTGCGTTATTAGCGACTGGTGCTGCTCGCCTGCAAACATATGATACGGATCGGCCAGCAGCATCACCGAGTGCCAAGCAAGGACCACAATCAGCAAGATCGGAGCGAGCTCGCAGTAAAGCGTGCGGGCGTTGGCATTGATCCGGCAGCGTGCGCCTTTCAGCGTTCGTACGAATTGATCTTCCTCGCTGGCGCCATCGGTCTCGATTTTGGAGACCTCTGCGATGAAATGATCTCTTTCGGTTTCTTCATAGAAATCGTGCTTGGGAAACAGTTCGAGCTTTAGCGAATAGTATTTCTGCATCTTGTCGGCCCACTGGGACGCCAAGTCCTGCTGGTCCGGCCTGATGATGACCTCATCGCTGGGCTCGCGCTCGAACACCTGCCAAAGCACGCTGGACCGGCGATCTTCTTTGTCGATGCGCGAGCGCTGGGCCTTGCTTACGCCGCCCGCGACCGCCGCCTCGACCGCGCGATTACCCGCCCCGCGCTACCCGTGCAGGCAGCATGAACGGCAGCCGCACCGGCAAGAGCAGCAGCAGCAACAGCCTGACGAAAAGCATCTCGTACCCCGCCGATCGCTATTACGTCGCGGTAATGATTAGGTGGGGGACCAAGAAGCGCAAGCTTTAGTTGCGAGCGTAGTCCTCGCTACGTTGGGCTCGGTTGAGTTAGCTAACCAAGTTAGCTAACATGAGGAGATCGCGGAACTAGGGAATGATCCGGTCTTTCCCGACGAAGGCGAGTGAATCAATGGCCGAAAAAGTCACAATCCACTCTGCAAAGACAAATCTGTCGAAGCTCGTCGCCCGCGCGGAGGCGGGCGAAGAGATCATGATCTATCGGGGCGACAAACTCGCCGCGAAAATCGTACCCGCGAACGATGCCACGCGCCTGCCAGACAGAAAACCAGGGCGTCTCAAAGGTATTATCGAATGGGATGACCGGTTTTTCGAGCCGCTGCCCGATCACATGCTGCTCAAGCCGCGCAACAAGAGCAAGAAAGCGCCATGAAGCTTTTGCTCGACACGCATGCTCTTTACTGGTGGATGATCGAAGAAAAGCGGTTGTCGTCGAAGGCGCGGAAGGCGATTGGAGCACGCTCATCACGGATATTCGTTAGCCCGGCGAGCGCTTACGAACTCGCTTACAAGCACCGAGAAGGGTCGCTGCCCAAAGCCGCTGCGCTCGTGCGCAACTTCGACGCCGAGTTGGCAGAGGAAGGTTTTGCACACCTGCCCATTACCATGGAGCACGGTCGTCGCGCCGGCCAGCTGGCTGACGAACATGGTGACCCGTTCGACCGCGTGCTCGCGGCGCAAGCCATCGTTGAAGATATGCCGATCGTGAGCAGTGATGAGAAGCTGAGTGCGTTGGGCGCGAAGCGGGTTTGGTGATCGCAACCGTTGACGGTGTTACCCGAGAGCCCGAATAACTCTGGCGTTATCGCCTCCCTCGCATGCGCTCGTGGGACATGACCTCGTTGCGAAATGCGATGACAACTTTTTTTGCTGCGTCAGCGCCAGAGACATCACCAGTATCGGTAGTCAGCGAGTAGTAGCGGCAACCGACATAAGGCGGATTGCCGCCTGCAACGTAAACTTGGACATAAAATCGAAACTGCTTCGGCCCGATTACAACAATCTGTGCTGGATGATGCGTCGAAGGGTTGGAGGAATACCGCACTTGTGGCCACTTACGATACAACGGCAGCTTCAGCTTCACCCTAAAGCCGCGTGTAATCACGTTTGAAGCTATCTCGGCGCGAACCGCTCCCGCAATCTGGCGCGCGGTTTCCTTCACCGCCGGCCACGTCGCTCTGTGGGCGCGCCGCTGCGCAACTCTGCGATCTTCCTCAGCTCGAAGCTCGGCGTCGATCTTCCCCACGCTCATCTCGCCTCACGCCACCTTCACCCGCGTCGCCGCCTCCGGCAGGTCCGCGCCGAACGCGCGCTGGTAGAACTCCGCCACTGTCGGCCGCTCCAGTTCATCGCACTTGTTCAGGAACGTCATCCGGAACGCGAGGCCGACATCGCCGAAAATCTCCGCGTTCTGCGCCCAGGTGATCACCGTGCGCGGGCTCATCACGGTGGAGATGTCGCCGTTCATGAAGGCGTTGCGCGTCATGTCCGCCACGCGAACCATCGCCATGATGGTGCGCTTGCCTTCCGGCGTGTTGTAGCTCGGCGCTTTGGCGGTGACGATGTCGGCCTCAACGTCGTGATCCAGGTAATTGAGCGTGGCCACGATCGACCAGCGGTCCATCTGCGCCTGATTGATCTGTTGCGTGCCATGATACATGCCGGTCGTGTCGCCCAGACCGATCGTGTTGGTCGTAGCGAACAAGCGAAAACACGGATTTGCCGTGATCACCCGGTTCTGATCCAGCAAGGTCAGCTTGCCGCTCGCCTCCAGCACGCGCTGGATCACGAACATCACATCGGGGCGGCCCGCGTCGTACTCGTCGAAGCAGATCGCCACCGGCCGCTGCAGCGCCCACGGCAGCATGCCCTCGCGAAACTCGGTGACCTGCTTGCCTTCCTTCAGCACGATCGCGTCCTTGCCCACGAGATCGATGCGGCTGACGTGGCTGTCGAGGTTGATGCGGATGAGCGGCCAATTGAGACGCGCCGCCACCTGCTCTACGTGCGTCGATTTCCCCGTGCCATGATAGCCTTGGATCATAACGCGCCGGTTGAAGGCAAAGCCCGCCAATATCGCGAGCGTTGTCTGCGGATCGAAGCGGTAAGCCTCGTCGATCTCCGGCACATACTCGGTGCGCTTGGAGAAGGCCGGAACCTTCATGTCGCTGTCGACGCCGAAAGCCCGGGCTGAGACCTGCTTGTCGGGCTTCATGGCGAGGAGGTCGTCGGCGGCGGTCATGCAGATCCTGAATCGGGGGGAGGGACTGTCAGGTCAACCTATCGCGGCGCAGCATGGAGAAAAAGGCGGCGAATTGCCGAAGCCTACGCTTTACCGCGGGGGAGAGCGCCTTTGTTCAGACGAGCCCGCCGGCCTTCAGCGTCTGATAGGCGCTGATCACGCGGTGAAGATTCGCTTCTGCGCCACGGTCGCCGCCGTTGGAATCTGGATGCCAGCGCTTCACCAGCTCGGCATATCGTGCGCGAATCTGACCGGAATCGGCGGTCTCCTCCAGCGCGAGCGCTTCGAACGCCAGCGTCTGCAGCCGCGTCAGCCGCCGGCGCGGGCGCGCCTCGCCCTTTGACGCGCTCGGCGCTTCCCCGAAAAATCCGAACGGATCGCTGCGCCGGCCCGCCTGGAAGCCGCGCATGGCGCTGGAATAGCGATCAAGCCGGCCGCTACGGAACGTCCAGGTGGGTCGATGGCCAGTCTCCTCACGCTTCTGGTAGTCGGCGAGCTCGGCGTCGCTCATGCCAGCGAAGTAATTCCAGCGCCGGTTGTAGTCCGCCGCGTGATCGTAGCAGAAGTGCCAGTATTGGCCGGCCAGGTCGCGGCCCTTGGGGGCGCGATGGACGCCGGCGCGCTGGCATCCAGTATGATCGCAGGCCCGCTCATCCGGCTCGCGTTCAAGCGTTGCCGCGTCGGGCTTCTTGACGCGGATGTCGACGAACTTCGGCCGGTATTCGAACGACGCGGACATGGGCTAGGCAGTATGGGCGCCTAGAGTTAAGCGGACAAGGAATTGACAGACGGGAAAAAGCATCTCTCGCGCGCCGAGCGCATGCACTCGCGGCTCCTTTCGGAGTTCGCGCCGCGGAACATCGCGATCGAGGATCAGTCGGGGCTGCACGCGGGCCACGCTGGCGCGCGCCCGGGCGGCGAAACGCATTACCGCGTGACGCTGGTTTCGTCAGCGTTTGAAGGGCTCTCGCGGATTGCGCGCCAGCGGCTTGTGTACCAGGCGCTTCGTGAAGAATTCGAAACCGGCTTGCATGCGCTCTCGCTCGACCTAAAAACTCCAGGCGAGGCGGGTGTGGGCTGAATAAGCGCGGCGGGGTTGCGGCGGTGCTGCGGCGGGTTCTGGCATGGGCGGCGGCGATTATCGCCGGCATTATCTTGGGCGCAGCCAGCGCTTGGGCGACGCTCGAGATTGCCGGCGCGAGTTTCGCCCAGCGCTACGGCGCCTGGACCCACAACCGCGCCGCCGGGTCGACGGCGGCGGGGCCCTACACGCGCGCGATCATCGCCAAGGAAGGCCTGCTCGCCTTAAGCTCGCGTGAGGCGCTGTATTTCAACCTGGCGGAAGACCAGGACGGCCGCGCGCTCAGCGAAGCCTGCATCTACGAGCTTTCCGGCCGCGAACCGGCCGCGCGCTGGTGGTCAGTGACGCTCTATGCCGACGACGGCTTCCTCGCCCAGAACAACGACCACGCCCATTCGGTCGACGCCTCGCATGTAAGCGCCGATCAGGGGGGATTGTGGCGCGTGCGGGTGGCGCCGGTGCGCGGCGACGCAGTTTATTGGCTCTCGTCGCGTTCGGCCGGGCGTGATTTTTCCCTCATGCTGCGGGTCTATAATCCGCAGCGCGATTTTCGAGCCAGCGCGGAGACGCTGCCAGAACTCACGCGTCTTTCCTGCGCTGGGCGGGGCCTGTGAGCAGCGCGGGCAAATATGTTTGGACGGCGTTGCTCGTCGCTGTGGCGGCCCACTTTGCCGCGATTTACGCCACCCCGCGCGCGCTCATGGCGGTGGCGTTTGAGCGCTTAAGTTCAGGCGGCGCCAATGCGTGGCATATGTCGGATCGCGTGACGCCCTTATCGCGCAACATCGTGCGCCCCTCGCCCGATTTTGCCTATTCCGCGTGCGCGTACGATCTGGCCCGTGGACCGATTTCCATCAGGGTCGCGCCTTGGCATCAGTACTGGTCACTGTCGTTCTATGCGGCCAACAGCGACAATTATTTCGTCATCGACGACCGCGAAGCGCATAACGGCGTGGAGATCGTTCTGGTCCGTCGCCGCACCGAGCCGGACATAGCGGGGCGCGTCGTGCAAAGCCCGAGCACGCGCGGCATCGCCCTGATTCGGCGTCTCGCGCCCACCGGCCAAGAATACGACCGCGCGCGAGAAGCTTCGCGTGGCGATGTGTGCAGCGTGCTTTCGCAATAGCGCGGCGCGCGCCCTTCAGTAAGCGGTCAATCGCAGTGCGGCCAGGCGCGCGAATAGAAGCGTCACGGCCTTGCGCCGCGCGCCCGCAAGAGGGCGCAGCTGGCAATCGCGCAGAATGGCGCCGCCGAAACCGTCAGCCACGATAAGCCCGCAGTCTTTCGGTATCCGCTCCTGCGGAAACGCCTCCGTCACGCCGAAAAAGAAACGATCGCAGTAATCGATATAGTCCGGCCACTTGCAGTCGACGGCGAAATCTTCGAGGCACGACTTGGTTTCGACGATCCATATCTCGCCATTGTGCGCAAGCCCCATCACATCGGCGCGCCGTCCGTTCGCCAGCGGCACTTCGCGCACGCAGGCAATCCCGTGATCGGCGAGCACGCGCGTCACGCCGCGTGCAAGCCGCGCCGTTACGTCTGGCCGGGAGAGCGGCAAAGCGTCCATTCGAGCGCATTTTTCCCACGTCGCACGCAACCGGACAAGCGCCGGAACCGCGCTTTCCAGCGCCGCGTTGGCAAAACGAATGCGCTGGGTTCACGTCATCTGCATCGGCGCCGCGACGGTACTGTCCGCATGCGGAATCGGCGCGGAATTTCCCGATTTCACGGCCAAGCAATACCGCCTTGCCGGCTCGCGCACGATCCCCGGCGCCGAGCTGTCCGGTCGCGCCGTGTATTACCGCGACGACGAGCGGCTGCGTTACGAGGGCGTGCTGGAGGAGCATGGCGTGGCCACAGTGATTTACGATCCGGCGCGCGAGGCCGCCTATCTCCTCAACTCATCCGGGCAGTCGCGTCGCGCGTTTGCGGGCGCTCAAGCGCGCCCGCTCGCGCTTGCGCTGGACGAAGGCGAGGCGCCGCAGCCCCTAGAAACGGCTTGGTCAGCGCTTGGCCCGGCAAACGTTCGCGCCGTCGGCCGCTGCCGCGTAGCGGGCGAGCGCGGCGTCCTCTGGCGCACGCGCGAACCGGTGGGGCCCGACATCGTCCGCACAGCCTGCATTACCCGGGACGGCATCGTGCTGCGGCTCATGGAAAACGAAACGACGCTGTTCGAAGCCATTTCGCTCAGCCGCGGTTCGCAACCGGCGCACCTTTTCGTAATCCCGGAAACATACCGGATCGTCGACGACGCCGAGCTTGCACGAGCCGAGGAGGAAACGCCGCCAGGCGGATAGCGGCCGCTACTCCGCGGCGATCGCCGCAGCCTTCACACCGTCCAGCGCGCCGGTGTTGATGCCGAAATTGATGGTTTGCAGATACTTGATCCCATCGGCCGCGATGGCGTCGCCCACCATCTCGTCGCCTTCGGCCTTGAACTCGGCGAAGTCGACATACATGGCGTAGAAGCTCTTGGTGCGCTCGGTGATGATGCCGGCGTTCCACAACGTCTTCACCAGCACGCGGAAGATGTTCGTGCTCTCCTTCATCTGCTCGCGCCGCGCTTCGTCGGTGGCGACCTTTTGGAAGCCTTCCATGACGAGATCGGGGTCGAGCCCAAACCGCGCGTAGATGTCCTTCATCTGATGGGGCGCAACCAGATTGAACAGCAGCGTCTGGAAGCAGTGCGCGGCCCAGTCCTCGACGATGTTGTGCTCTTCCTTGGTCAGCTTCGGGATCGTCCGGTCCGCCCAGATCTTCCCGAACTTGTGGTGGAAGGCCTCGTCCGTCATCACCAGCTGCGTGAGCTTTTTGGCCAGCGGATCGTTCCAGCGCTGGTAGATAGTGGCGAAGGCGCCCATGGCGAGCCCTTCGACCAGCATCTGCATGCCGATGATCTTCTTGTAAACCTCCGGCGCGTGCACGATTTCCTGCAACAAGCCGGCGAGCACCGTGCCGCACGGCAGCGGCGAGCCCCAGCGCTTGTTGATGTATTTTGCGAACGCGGTGACGTGCCGGCCCTCTTCACGGCATTGGTTCGCCGCATATTCCTGCGCGCCCGGATCGCGCAGCACGTGACAGAGCGAGGCGGACAGATTCAGCGCGCCCTGCTCGCCGTGCAAAATGGCGCTCATCGACCAGCGCGCGATCTCGTTCTTGAAGCGAATGCGTTGTTCGGGATGTTTTTCGAAATGCTCCTTGACGTAATCGGTCAGGAGCGCCGGCACCATTTCGTCCGGCTGGATGTCCATCGTGTCGAGATCCCAGGGATGCTCGTCGAAATCGATGTATTTCTTGTCGAGCGGATCCCAGAAATGGTCGTGTGTGGCCGAGATGATTTTGTCGAACGCGGTCGAGCGATTGAGATGCCGGTCGATCTCGAGCATGGCGCTGAAATCCGTGGGCGGTACAGCGTCGTAGAGTTCGTCCTTGGTGATTTGGCGGATCGGGGCGGCGGAATCGGCCATTCGCTTCTCTCCCGGTCAGCCGGACGCATGCGCCGGCCAAGCTGTCTGAATTGATCCAATATACCGCCGCGCCTAACGCCGATCAAGAAAAATGACGCATGCGTCAACTTACCGTTCGCTATAGCATCGCGTTGTCATGGATTCAGGGCGCAGACGCCCCGACGGTCAATGTGTAGTTCCCGGCGTGACGTCGCCCGCCCGCATTCTCGACCACGACCTCGACCGGGAGGCCCCCCCCGGGGATATCAATGGTCTCCGTTTGTGTGGTCCCATCGCGATCGGCGACAACGAAAATCAGGCGCACCGTCCGGCGCTGGCCATCCGAACCGATAGGATAGACCGCCACCGTCTCGCCGCCCCCGGAATCGGTCTGCGCCGTCAATGTGAGGCTGTTCGGACCCGGCGTCGCGGCCCGCAAGGTATGGCGGAAGCGCGAGAACTGGTCCGAATCCCAGCTGTTCGAGTACGGCCCGAGGTCAGCGGCCGGCGAGATCGTCTCGGCTGCAGGAGTTGGCGGCGGCGTTTCGGTCTTTGTTTGCTCGGCGGGCGGCGCGCAGGCGGCAAGCGCGATCGAAGCGGCAAGCAGAAACGAACGCATCGGGTCCCTCCATTGTGGCTAAGCGGAGGCTAGTTCAACATCTCGCCGATGCCCACGCCAGATCTTCCTCCCTCAATCGACGACATCGGCCGCCTGGCCGAAGAAGCCTGGACACACATGCCCTCGACGTTCCGCGAGCTGGCGGGCGACGTCATCTTCCGCATCGAGGACTACGCAAGCGAAGACGTGCTGGCCGATCTCGATATCGAGGATCCCTTCGAATTGAGCGGCCTCTATGTTGGCGTCGATCTCACGCAGCGCTCGATCATGGACCCCGCGCCGCGCGCGCCAATGGTGTTTCTCTATCGCCGCGCCATTCTCGATGAATGGATCGAGCGCGGCGACGTCAGCCTTCGCGATCTTGTCGCCCATGTTCTGGTGCACGAGATCGGCCATCATTTTGGCCTGAGCGACGAAGCGATGGACGCGATTCTGGAGAACGCCGAATAGCAGTTACTTCGCCGCATCCCCTGACGACAGCCGCTGCTGCAAATCCGCACCCATTTCCATCAGAGAACGTCCGAGTGCTTCGAATTCTGCACCGCATCGGGCGCCATCACTGCTCAGATCCTCCGGCGTCATTTGCAGCGTGAGCTGATAAAGATCTTCTTCCAAGTTGGTCGCCGCATTGCGACCTTGCAGGCGTCCGACGTAATAGGCCGCGATCAACATGCCGCCATTGCGCTGCTGGTCGGTCGCGGTCGCCCCCCCGACGATCGCGAAGCCGATCGCGGCGCATCGCAAATCGGGATCGAAGGCGCGCACGTCGGCGCGCGCAGAGTTCGGCGCCAATGCCGCCAAGAAGAAAGCGCCGGCGGCGGCTTTGGTCCAAGTCCGCATCTTTCCCCCTGACAATAAAGTGACGCTAACGTCCGCGCTCGAGCCGGCTTTGCGGCACAGCCGTTCGGCTCGCCATGCCAAGCGACTGACTGCAGTACTCTTCAGGCGTCGTGAGTTGTGGACGCATCGGATCCGCTTCGGCTGCGCCTTGTACGCGCATGACGCATTGGTCCCAGGCGCGGATATCCTGCATCCGCTCCGCGTTAGAGCGCGGATCCCCGCTCGGCGGCTGCACCTGCCGCTCGCGCACCCCTGGTACGACAACGGCCGAGTCGTCGTCTTCATCCGCCGAGGTCGTGGCCGCTTGTTCGGGCGGCGCAGCAGGTTCAGGGACGCCGGACTGCGAGGTCGGCGCAACCGCCTGTGGCGCGGGGGCCGCGGCTACGGCCGGGCTGGCGCCGGCGGGCGCCGGATCCGTGCGCGCATTGCGCCCTGCCGATTCCATCCCGGCGCAGCCAGCGGCCAGCGCGATCAAGGCGGCGCTCGCCGCGATACGTCCCAACATCTCCTCGCTCCCTTCCCTCTATCCTACGCTAACCGAAAAACCGAGAGCTGCCAGCGGCGTTCCTGCGGACCGCAGCGGCGTGCGGCGGTTCCGCCCGAACTGCAGCGCTGGGCGCGTCCTAATCAAATTATGCGCGTAACGGATACTCCGCTTCGAGCCTGTAGAGGCTGGGAGCGGACTTGCGCACCTGGCTTGAATAGAGCGCGAAGCGCTCCACGCGAAACGGCCGTGTCTCAAACAAGCCAAGACGCTGCTCGAACGCCTGCACGCGATCGAGCGGCGCATTGTTGAGATAGGCTATCGTCACGTGGGGCATGAATCTGCGAGGCTCGGGCTTGAGCCCGGCCCGGCGCGCGGCGCGCTCGCAATCCTTCGCCAGTTTCGTGAGCGCCTCGCTCTCGCGCGCCCCGATCCAAAGCGCATGAGGGTCCGAGCCGCCAAACGAGCCTGCGCCTTTAAGCTGCAGCTCGAACGGCCCATTGGCTTCGGCCGCCTCGCCCAACGCCGCGTCGATGTCGTCGGCCGTGGGCTCCGGCAGGTCGCCAAAAAAACGCAGCGTCAGGTGGAGGTTCTCGCGGGGCCGCCACTTGGCGCCGGGCACGCCTTTCATCAGCGCCATAAGACGGTCGGAAACATCATCGGGCGGATCGAGCGCGGCGAAGAGACGGATCATAGGTGTTTGGTGCTAGGTGTTAGCGCCGAGACGGCCGCGGTCTTGTGCGGCAAACCTAGCACCAAACGCCCAATACCTGACACCCCTCATGGACAAGGGTCCGGATGCGCTGACTGAATGGCGTTCACCCGCGCTTCCATCTCCTCGGTCCAGACGATATCGAACGCCGCGATATCCTCCTCAAGCTGGCGCACATTGCTCGCGCCGATAATTGTGGACGTCGTCCACGGCCGAGTGTCGCAGAATTTCAAGGCCAGCTGCACCGGGGTCACGCCGAGTTCGCGGGCAAGCGCCACATAAGCCGCGATCGACGCCTCGGCGCCGGGGCCTTCGTAGCGCTGCATGCGATTGTATAGCGTCTTGCGCGCGCCTGGCGGCAGAGCGCCGCCCAGATATTTCCCGGTCAGACACCCCTGCGCGAGCGGCGAGTACGCGAGCAAGCCGACTTTCTCACGCATCGCGATCTCGGCGAGGCCGCCAGTTTCAAAGCGCCGGTTGATGAGATTGTACGCGTTCTGGATGGAGACGATTCGTGGCCATCCGTTCTTCTCGGCGGCTGCGAGGTAGCGCATCACGCCCCAGGGACTTTCGTTCGAGACGCCAATGGCTCGTATGGTCCCCTTCTCGACATGCCGCGCCAGCGCTTCGAGCGTTTCCTCGAACGCAACGTAATCTTCTTTGTAGTCGCGATAATGCTGAAAGCCGAAGCCCCGATAGAGCCGATCAGGCCAGTGAGTCTGGTAAAGATCGATGTAGTCGGTCCCGAGGCGTTTCAGGCTTTGCTCGAGGGCGTAGTCGATCTGCTTGCGCGTCAGGCGCACCTGTCTCCCATCGAGCAGTTCTTCCGGCCGCAGCCAAAGCATGTCGCGCGTGCGCCCGGCAACCTTGGAGGCCAGCACGATTCTGCCGCGCGCGCCTGTCCGCTTGAGCCAGCGGCCAATGATGCGCTCCGTTTCCCCTTGCGTTTCCGCTTTTGGCGGGCTCGCGTACATTTCCGCAGTGTCGAAAAAGCTGATGCCGCGCTCCAGCGCCAGATCCATCTGTGCGAACGCGTCTGACTCCGGCGTTTGGTCCCCGAACGTCATGGTGCCGAGGCAGATCGCCGACGCCTCGATCCCGCTTTCACCAAGTGTCGGCATGCGCCCCCTCGCTGGTCACAGCAATAGGGGCGCGTCAGCGATTAGCGCCAGAGGATAATTGCCACGCTCAGCGCGATCACGGCGCCCACGAAGCAGGCTAGCGCTGTCCATTGCGCGCGCGAGCGGTTGCGAGAATTCTCGGGAGTCATGGGGCGGGGTTTGGGGCATTCGCACGCCGGCGCCATTGCGCTTCATGCAATAAGCCGGGTTGCATATACCGACGTCGCCCTATCGGCATATTTCGTTGCCGATTTGTTCGAGCTTACATCACCATACGCTGAAACGTCGCCTGACGCCGGCCGAAAACGAATGGGCCGCTCTCATGCAGCAAGCGCGCTGCGCGGCGTTTTTCGTCGGACGGGAAGATCACCGAAGCGCGCGCCAAGCCCAAGGTGTTGTTCGCTGCATGAGCTATGCGTTCGGGACAATAGCGCCATGCGCCGATGTCTTCCGACAGGCGCGATTCGAACACCCAACGCGCGCGCGCGTCAAGTCAGGAACATCATTTGTGAACTCGATTACATCGCCGCGTGGCGCCCTATGGCGTAGGCGCCGTAGCGGGTGGTTCTTCGCCGCGCGGCAACGACCTGATGTACGCAGCAACAGCGCGCGCATCCTCTTCGTTCAGTCGATAAGGCGGCATCGGCGGGCGCGGATGCGAGCCGTCCGGACGCACGCCCGTCTGCAAGAAGGAGAGGAACTGCTCCTCTGTGTAATTCGCCGGCCCACCGGCGAGCGGCGGTGCGTAAGTGGCGAAAATTTCAGGCGGCCCGCTCGGCGGAATGGGCGAGCCCTGCAGCTTGCGCGTTTCGATCGGCGCCATGTTCTGATCGCGCGGCGTATGGCAATCGCCGCAGAGCACAACGTTATTGACGAGATAATCGCCACGCTCAATCAGCGCTTGGCCTGTGAGCTGCGCCTCTTGCTGCGTGCACGCGCCAAGCAGCAGCGCGCCGAGCGCTGCGATCGCAACCGTACGCATGGAACCCCTCCCAAACTGTAGGCCGAGTTACTTTGCGCGGCGTTTGACGTTCGTCAAGCTGCCGTAAGCCTATCGTAGGGCTCGGCGTTGCACTGCGAAGGATCGCTCAAATGACGACGCGCAAGAAAAAGGGCAAACCGGCGGTAAGCGCGGACGAGGAACCCGACACCAGTCCGCGCAAATCTTCGCCGCTGGCCAAGAGCAAGGGCCGGCCAAGCGAGTTGGCAGTCAGCCGCGGCGGCATGAACCAGGAGAGCCGCCAGCACAACAAGCCCGGCCCGGATCAGCGCAGCTAGATTTTAGAGCGCATCAAGCGGCAGCTTCAGGTAGCGCACGCCGTTGTCCTCGGGCGGCGGCAGCTCGCCAGCTTGAATGTTAACCTGGATCGACGGGAGGATCAGCACCGGCATGCCGAGCGTCTTGTCACGCGCCTCGCGCATGGCGACGAACTCGTCCTCGCTCATGCGTAGGTGCGGATTCTTCGCGCGCTCCTCGCCGATCGTGGTCTCCCAGGCGAAGTGATCGCGTCCCGGCGCCTTATAATCGTGGCACAGGAAGACGCGCGTCGCATCGGGAAGCGCCAGCAACTTCTGAATCGAACAGTATAGCATCCGCGCGTCGCCGCCGGGAAAGTCAGCGCGCGCCGTGCCGTAATCGGGCATGAACATGGTGTCGCCGACGAACACGGCATCGCCGATCAGATAGCTCACGCACGCTGGCGTGTGTCCCGGCGTATGCATGACCCTGATCTCAAGCTCGCCGAGCTTCAGTTTTTCGCCGTCCTCCACCAGCACATCGAAAGGCCGCCCGTCGGCCGTAACGTACTCTAGATTGAACACGTTCTTGAAAACGCGTTGCACGTCCTTGATGCGATCGCCGATGACGATCGGGGCGCCGGTCTGCTTCTTCAGAAATGGCGCTGCGGAGAGATGATCGGCATGCGCGTGCGTCTCCAGGAGCCAGTCGACCTTCACCCCCTCCTCGCGCACGGCCGCGAGGATCGCCTCGGCCGATTGCGTACCAGTGCGCCCTGACTTCGAATCGAAGTCGAGCACGCTATCGATGATCGCGGCGCGCTTGGTAGCGGGATCCCAAACCAGGTAGCTCACTGTAAAGGTAGGCTCGTGAAAAAAAGCGCGGACCTTGGGGCTGGACATCTCGAACTCCTGTGCTGGTCCATATATTAGGGGTTGCTAAATTAGAATCAAGTGATATATAGGCGCTCCATGGCCTTCGATCTCGCTCCCCGACAGTTCGCGGCAAGAGCCGCCGAAGCCGCCGCGCTTTTGAAGGCGCTGGCGCACGAGGCGCGGCTCATGGTGCTTTGCCAGCTGCTCGAAGGCGAACATTCCGCAGGCGCGCTGCAGGCCGCATCGGGGCTTTCCCAATCCGCACTCTCCCAGCATCTGGCGCGCCTGCGCGAGGAAGGGCTGGTCGCAACGCGGCGCGAGGCGCAAACCATCTATTACAGCCTCGCCGATCCCAGCGTCATGCGCGTGCTCGAAGCGCTTGCCGAAATCTACTGCCCCCCCAAACGGAAACGCAAATGACCTGCCTCAACCCCATCTCTCCCCTCGACCTCAAGCGCAAACTCGATGCCGGCGAAGCCATCCTGATCGACGTGCGCGAAACCGACGAGCACGCGCGCGAGCACATTGTTGGCGCACGCCTCGCGCCGCTTTCGGCGATCGACGTGCACGACTTCGACCGCGAGCGCGACAAGGCCGCCGTGTTCCACTGCCGCTCCGGCATGCGCACCCAGGCGAACGCGGCCCGTCTTCTGGGGCGAGGCTTCCGCGAGGCCTACTATCTCGACGGCGGCATTGAAGCCTGGAAGGCCGCCGGTCTGCCCACGCACACAAACAGAAGGGCGCCGCTCGAGATCATGCGCCAGGTGCAGATCGCGGCCGGCGTGCTGATCCTTGCCGGCGTCCTGCTTGGCTGGTTTGTGAGCCCCTTCTTCTACGCACTGTCGGCCTTTGTCGGCGCCGGGCTCACGTTCGCCGGCGCCACCGGATGGTGCGGCATGGCGCTCCTGCTTAGGGCGATGCCCTGGAATCGCGAGAGCCTGCCGGCATGACGCTGCCGGACATCCTGGCGGCGCTCTCCGGCGCCGCCGTCGGCTTCGTGCTGGCGCTGATCGGCGGCGGCGGTTCGATCCTGGCCACGCCAGCGCTGCTCTATGTCGTCGGGGTCGCCAATCCGCACATGGCCATCGGCACGAGCGCCCTCGCCGTCTCCGTCAACGCTTTCGCCAACTTCATCAATCACCTCAGGCGCGGCAATGTGAAGTGGAAATGCGCCGTGCTGTTCGGCGTGGCCGGCGTTGTGGGCGCCGCCATCGGCGCGGCCGTCGGCAAAGCGACGGACGCGCAAATCCTTCTGCCGCTCTTCGCGCTCCTCATGATCGTCGTCGGCATCGCCATGCTTCGCCCGCGCAAACACGAAGGCGACGGCAACGTCGAGCTCAACGCGAAGAACGCGCCCAAGCTCGTCGCCTATGGCCTTGGCGTCGGCACGCTTTCCGGTTTCTTCGGCATCGGCGGGGGCTTTCTCATAGTCCCCGGCCTCATCGCCGCCACCGGCATGACCATGCTGCAGGCGATCGGCTCGTCGCTGTTCTCCGTCGGCAGCTTCGGGGCGACCACCGCGCTCTCTTACGCCGCCGACAATCTCATCGACTGGCGCATCGCGCTCCTCTTCATCGGCGGCGGCATGGCTGGCGGCCTCATCGGCGCGGGCCTCGCCACGCGCCTCTCCAAACAGCGCGGCGCGCTGCAGCGCGTGTTCGCCGCCGTCGTGTTCGCCGTCGCCGCCTACATGCTCTGGCGCACGCTTATCGCCCGCTGAGCCCGCTCGGCCGCACGCCCCAGTCCAACAGCCGCACGCGCGGGCCTTCCCCGCGGCGCATCAGCGCCGTCAGCGCCCACACCAGCGCGTCGGCGCGATCCAGCAGGCCCTCGCTCTCCGCCACGCCCAGCGCCAACAGCTCCTCCTCCAGCGCCGCGAACGCGCCGCAATGGGCGACGCGCCCCTGCTCGTAGAGGAGCGCAATCGGCTCAGCGCGCACGCGCTTGCCGTGGCCTGCATGCACCAGGCGCACGCCGCACGGCGCGCCCGCCTGCGCCAGCGTGGCGCGCACCATCTCCCCGCCCTGATTGGCCCCCGTCCCTAAGCATCCACATCCGCTTCCAGCGCGAATTCCTGAATGAATTCGCGCCGCGGCTCGACCACATCCCCCATCAGCTTGGAGAACATCTCGTCCGCATCGTCGGCGTGGTCGACCTTCACTTGCAGCAGATTGCGGATTTCAGGGTCGAGCGTGGTTTCCCAGAGCTGTTCGGCGTTCATTTCGCCGAGGCCCTTGTAGCGCTGCACGGAAACGCCCTTGCGCCCCGCGGCCTGGATCGCGCGCAGGAGCGAGAGCGGCCCGTGCACAACTTGCGTCTCTGCCCCGCGCCGCAAGACGCCCGGCGCGCCATAGACTTCGCGCAAGGCCGGCGCGCGCTCGGCAAGCCGGCGCGCATCGGCCGATTGTAGGAAGAGCTTATCCAAGACGTGCCGCTCGGCGACGCCGCGCACGGTGCGCTCGAGCACGAGCGCGCCATCGGGATCGAAGCGGCCGGCCCAAGTGGCTTCGCCCTCTTCGGCGATGGCGTTGAGCTGGCGCGCGGCTTCCTCCGCTTCCGCATCGCCCGCGCCCGGCGCGAAGGCGCCGGCGAGCACCGAATGGCCCAGCACGTCGTCGGGCGCGCGCCCGTGCAGGCGGTTGACCAGCGCCTCCACCGCCATGGCTTCGCGCGCGAGGCGCTTTAAGTCATCGCCGGCGATCTGCGCGCCGGAGAATGTCTCGAACACGGCGCCCGCCGAGCCTTCCTCTATGAGGAAGCTCTCGAACTCGGCCTGGTCTTTCAGATAGCGCCCGCTCTTGCCTTTCGACGCTTTGTAGAGCGGCGGCTGGGCGATGTAGAGATAGCCGCCGTCGATGATCTCCGGCATCTGGCGATAGAAAAAGGTCAAGAGCAGCGTGCGGATGTGGGCGCCGTCGACGTCGGCGTCCGTCATGATGATGATCTTGTGGTAGCGCAGCTTGTTGATGTCGAAATCGTCGCGCCCGATGCCGGTGCCGAGCGCGGTGATCAGCGTGCCGACCTGTTCGCTCGTCAGCATCTTGTCGAAGCGCGCGCGCTCGACATTGAGGATCTTGCCCCGCAGCGGCAGCACGGCCTGATATTCGCGGTTGCGGCCCTGCTTGGCTGAGCCGCCGGCGCTGTCGCCCTCGACGATGAAGAGTTCGCTCTTTCCTGGATCCTTCTCCTGGCAGTCGGCGAGCTTGCCCGGCAGCGAGGCGACGTCGAGCGCGGACTTGCGGCGCATTTCGCGCGCCTTGCGCGCCGCTTCGCGCGCGGCGGCGGCCTGCACGATCTTGCCCATCACCGTCTTGGCGTGGCCGGGATTTTCCTCAAACCACGCCGCCAGCGCTTCGGCCATCAGGCCTTCGACCGCGGGGCGCACTTCGGAGGAAACCAGTTTTTCCTTGGTTTGCGAGGAAAATTTGGGGTCCGGCACCTTGACGGAGAGCACGCAGGTGAGCCCCTCCCGCGCGTCATCGCCCGTGATCTCGACCTTCTCTTTTTTGGCGAGGCCCGAGGACTGCATGTAATTGTTGACGACGCGCGTCAGCGCGCCGCGGAAGCCGGCAAGGTGCGTGCCGCCGTCCTTCTGCGGGATGTTGTTGGTGAAGCAGAGCGTGGTTTCGTGGTAGCCGTCGTTCCATTGCAGCGCGGCTTCGATGTTGATGCCATCGCGCTCGCCCACGACATAGATGGTTTCGGGGATGAGCGGCGTGCGCGAGCGGTCGAGGTGCGCCACGTAAGCCTTGACGCCGCCTTCGTAGAAGAGCGTCTCCTCGAACGGATCGGGGCCGCGCATGTCCTTGAACAGGATGCGCACGCCGGAATTGAGGAAGGCGAGCTCGCGCAGACGGTGTTCGATCGTCTTGCGGTCGTACTCCGTCATGGTGAAGGTCTTGGGGCTGGCGAGGAATCTGACGGCGGTGCCGCGCTTGGGCTTGCCGTCGTTCTGGATCGGCGCGGGGCCGACTTCCGCCAGCGGCGCTTCGGGATCGCCGTCGCGGAAGCGCATGAAGTGCTCTTTGCCGTCGCGCCAGATGCGCAGCTCCAGCCATTCGCTGAGCGCGTTGACGACGGAGACGCCCACGCCGTGCAGCCCGCCGGAGACCTTGTAGGAGTTCTGGTCGAACTTCCCGCCGGCGTGCAGCTGGGTCATGATCACTTCGGCCGCCGAGACGCCCTCTTCGGGGTGGATGTCCGTCGGTATCCCGCGCCCATCGTCGGTGATCTCGGCGCTGCCGTCGGCGTGCAGGCTCACCTCCACATTCTTGGCAAACCCCGCCAGCGCCTCGTCGATCGCGTTATCCACCACCTCGTAAATCATGTGGTGCAACCCCGACCCATCGTCGGTGTCGCCAATATACATGCCGGGTCGTTTTCTTACCGCATCTAAGCCTTTGAGAACTTTGATAGATTCGGCACCGTAGTCGGGCGTCTCTTGCGGGGGTTCGTCGCGCACGATTTTGGCGGCCTTTTGCGGGGCGTTCATGGGTGTCGAATCGCGTTGGAAAACATCCCTCAATATAGGGAACGGGGCGGCAAATGTCTTGGATTTGGCGGCGATTTTCTGCCGCAGAACGGCTCAGAAAATGAGCGTCCAGCCGAGCCAAAAAGCGCCCGCGAGCACGCCGGCCCCGAGCGTCAGCCAGAGCCCGTCCTTGGCCACCATGCCGAGTCCAAAAAACACCACCGCGATGCCCGGTGCGAGCGGGGCCAGGGGCATGAGGCTTAGCGGAAAGGTGATCAGCGCCGCCGCCAGCACGAACAGCGCCACCAGGTTTACGAAGGGCGGCTGGGTCAGCACCGCCAGACGCGGCTTGAGCACGGAGTCCACGCGCGCCGCCCACGGCCGGACTTTGTCGATGGCTTGTAGCGATCCTTCGCGGGGCAGGCGCGCGCGCAGCGCCTTAGGCGGCAGCCAAGGCCGTTGGAGGCCCAGCAGCATCTGCCCAGCGACCAGAAGTGTGAGCCCTGCGGCAAGCCACGTCATGCCGGGCACGATCGTGGCCGGCGAAATGGCGAAAAGGCCGATGACCAACAGTAGGGGGCCGTAGGAGCGCCGGCCTACCGCTTCGACAATGTCGTTCAGCCTGAACGGCTCGCCGTCGCTTTCGCGCGCGCGTTGTTCGATTTCATCCAATACGCCTGTGAGGTTGCTCGCCTCTTTGCGGCGCGGCTTCTTTACGCCGCGATTCTTACGGGCAGGCTCTCGTACCCCTTCACGAAGGAGCTGAACACGCGGCGTGGTTCGCCCATCACTTCCACGTGTTCGAAGCGTTTGAGAATCTCTTCCCATACGATGCGTAACTGCATCTCCCCCAGCCTGTTCCCGACGCAGCGATGGATGCCAAAGCCGAAAGACAGATGCCGGCGCACATTCTCGCGCTCGATGTCGAACTGGTTAGGGTGCGCAATCACTTCATCGTCGCGGTTGCCCGATACATACCACATCACGACTTTGTCGCCCTTGCGGATGCGCTTTCCCCGCAATTCGACGTCTTCGACCGCTGTGCGGCGCATGTAGGCGAGCGGCGTCTGCCAGCGGATGGTCTCCGAGACGAGATTGGGGATCAGCGCGGGATTGGCTTTCAGCTTTTGGTACTGCTCGGGAAATTTGTTGAGCGCGTACACGCTGCCGGTGATCGAATTGCGCGTGGTGTCGTTGCCGCCGACGATCAGGAGAATGAGATTGCCGAGATATTCCTGGCTCGGCATGTTTTTCGTGCTTTCACCGTGCGCGAGCATGGAGATGAGATCGTTGCGAGGCGGCGCTTCCGCGCGCTCGCGCCACAGGTTCATGAAGTAGGCTAGACACTCCATCAATTCCGCGCGGCGCTGTTCGTCGCTTTCGACAACACCCTGACCCGGCACCGCGGTGGCCACATCCGACCAGCGCGTGAGCTTGCGGCGATCCTCCCAGGGAAAATCGAACAGCGTCGCCAGCATCTGGGTGGTCAGCTCGATCGAAATTTTGTCGACCCAGTTGAACGTCTCGTTGCGCGGCGCTTCATCCAGCAGCTTGCCCGCGCGCTCGCGGATGACCGGTTCCAGGTGCGCGAGATGGTTCGGCGCCACGATGGGCGAGACCGTCTTGCGCTGCACGTCATGCTTGGGCGGGTCCATGGCGATGAACATCGGCAGCGGAAAATCTTCTTCCGGATCGAATAGTACGATCGACGGCTCGGAGGAGAATTGCTGGTGGTTGGTGTCCACCGCCATGATGTCGTTGTATTTGGTGACGGACCAGTATGGGCCGTTCACGCTGTCCGGGCAGTAATGCACCGGATCTTCCTTGCGCAGGCGCTCGAAGAACGGCCAGATCTTGTCGTCGCGAAAACGCTCGGGCCGGCTCATGTCGAGCGTGGAGAGATCGGTGGTCCAGGCGTCCTCGTTCGGATCGTAATGAAATTCGTAGTCCGGATTGTGCCGGCCGACATAGTCTGGGTTCGCCATCGCGCGCCTCGTTGTGGCGTACATCGCAACAGATTTCCGCGCGCTTGTCACGTTGACGAAAGGGCAACTCCTAAAGGAGAGCAGGCCTTCAGCCGTAATTGCCTTATAGGAGGCGCCGAGGGCGCGAAAACCCGCGCTCCTTCACAGCGCCTTCCCCATGCGCAAGAGCGGCACTTCCACGCCCGCGCTGGTGCGCGAGGTGAAGCGCTCGATCACGCGATAGCCGCAGGCGCGGTAGAGCGGCTCGCCGGCCAGCGTTGCGGACAGTTCAACGGCGCGAAAGCCCTCGGCGCGCACCGCCTCTTCACAGGCCGCGAGGATCATGCGGCCGATCCCACGGCGCACATGCGCTGGATCGGTGTACATCGCGCGCACGCGCGCCGGCTCGCGCGCAGGATCGAGCAGCGCCGCGTCCCGACCTGCCGTGTGGTCGCCACCGAATAAAGTTGCCCTTCGACTCCAGCCGCCGCAGCCGACAATGCGTTCGTTCTCCGTCACAGCGAAGTATGTGCCGTCGGCGATGAGCTGGCTATCCAGCCCCATGATTTCGAACGAGGCGGCAACGGCGTTCGGCGGCAAATACGGCTTCAGCAGCTCCGCAATCGCACGGTTCATAATGTTACGCATGACGGGTTCGTCGGCGAAGCAGGCGAGGCGCAACGTCAACACCGGATAACCTTTGCCGCACTCACGACAGCGCGCAAGCGCCGTCACCTCAGCAGAGCTTCTCTGCGATTGCCTTCGCCGAGGAGCCACAGGCCAACGCAAAAGCTGGCGAAGCCAAGCGCAGCGACGACAGCCGCAAGGGCTCCACCTTCAGAATTGCCGGTCCAGACCAGCGCCGACAGGGCCACCCAGAGGAAAGCAGCTCCAGCGCCCCGCAGCACATTTGCGACGGAACGAAACGCGTTGTCCTTTTCGATGTCCTTGCCGGGCTGGAGCTCTAGGGCGGAGACGTCCACTTCAAGCGCGCGGGCAATGCAGCGGATCGACTGCACAGAGGCTATCCCCGACCTTTCGATACGTTGAATGGTGCGCGGGTGCAGCCCGCTCAAGTCGGCCAGGCCTTCCTGAGTCATTGGACGTTTTTGGCGCAGATCGCGTAGCCGATCCCTGTCTATGCGCGTTTCCACAGCAGCTTCTCCTAACGGCCGTCGATCCGGTAAGCGGAATCGGCCGCCCGCGCCACGGCGCCGACACGACATTGGCACGGCGCGCTCGCGCCGCGCACGTCGGCGAGCGCTGCCCCAGCCGCGCGAAACCAAGGGGAGCGGCCGCTATGCTGGGCCCTAACAGCGGGCCCGGAACATGTGTGTGCGGCGCCGGGTTGACGGCGTGCGAGGGAAGGAGACGCACATGAGGACTAGCCAAACACGAACGGCGCTATTCATCCTCCTCGGGCTGACCGCGCCGGCGATGCTCGGCGGGTGCGCCCTGGCCGCCGGCGCGGCCGTAGGCGCCGCCGCCGTCGATTACTTCTTCGACGACAACGACGTCTGCAACGGCCCGAACGACGAGGGTCTGCTCGATAGCGACTGCCACGACTAAATTAATTTAGAGCTTGGGATCAGGCCGCGCGGACCTGCCCGTCGCGCACTTCGAAGTGTTGCGCGCGCGCGCCGAAGGCTTCAAACAGGTTTTCGTCCGTGCCTGTGAGCCACGCTTGACCGGGGTTGGCGAGGAGTTCCTCGAACAGAGCGGCGCGGCGCATGGAATCAAGGTGCGCGGCGGCCTCGTCTATGAGGATGAGCGAGGCGCCGGCGCCGGGATCGTTTGCCAGAGCGCGAGCCTGCGCGAGGGTGACGCCGAGGAGAAGCGCTTTCTGTTCGCCCGTCGAGCATTGGTCCGCGTCCATGTCCTTGGCGGCATGGCGAGCCTTCAGATCGCTGCGGTGTGGACCATCGAGCGCGCGTCCGGCGCCCGCATCGCGCGCGCGCGCCTCACGGAGCAAGGCGGCGAAATCTTCCTCGACGTCCGCGCTTTTCGCGCCGGTTTCAAAGCGCTGCTCCAGAAGACCCTCGAGAGCAAGAATGGCTTTCGGAAACGCCCCATCAGGGCGCACGTCGATCGCGTCCTGGAGACGTGCGAGCGTTTCGACGCGCGCGGCGGCGATTGCGGCGCCATGCGCGGACATTTCGCGCTCGAGCGCACCCAGCCACGCATCGTCGAACACGCGTTCGCTGAGCAGACGCTGGCGTTCGCGCATTGCGCGTTCATAGGCTGCGGCTGCGTGGCCGTGTTCGGAGGCGCGCGCCAGCGTCAGGCGATCGAAGAAACGGCGCCGGTCGCCCGCGGGGCCGGACCAGAGACGATCCATTGCCGGCGTCAGCCAAGTCATGCGCGCCGCCTCGGCGAGATCGGCGGCGGTGGCCGGCTGGCCATCGCGACGCGTCACGCGTTTGACGCCGCCTTCAGGAGTTCGCTCCGCGCCTGCGCCCAAGACAATCTCTTCGTCGTCGCTGACGATGCGAGCCGAGACCGCCCAAGGCTGAACTCGCCTCTCTGCCCCCTCGGCGCGCGCCACGTCCGTGAGCGAAGCGCCGCGCAGCCCTCGACCGGGCGCGAGCATCGTGAGCGCTTCCAAAATGTTTGTTTTGCCGGCGCCGTTGGGTCCGAATAGGCACACGGGCCGCGCATCCAGTTGCAAGTCGAGCGCGGGGTGGTTGCGAAAGTCGGTGAGCGTAAGACGGGAGACGTAGAGGGAATGAGTCATAATGCTCCCCCGCTTGCGGGGGAGTTGTCAGCGAAGCTGACTGCGGGGGGATGGCGCAACGGCGCCGGACCTGCCCCCTCCGGCTCGCTTCGCTCGCCACCTCCCCCGTAAACGGGGGAGGACTTCATCGCTAAACCCTGAGCGGCATCAGCACGTAAAGCGCTTTATCGTCCGCCTCATCGCGCACGAGCGTCGGCGAACCGGAATCGGCAAGCTCGAATACCGCCTCCTCGCCTTCGATCTGGGCGGCCACGTCAGTGAGGTAGCGGGCGTTGAAGCCAATCTCCATCGCATCGTCGCGATATTCAGCAGGCAAATCCTCAGTGGCGACCCCGGCGTCGGGATTGTTGACGGTGAGCGTGATCTTGTCCTTCTCCAGCGCCAAGCGCACCGAACGCGATCGTTCGGCCGAGACTGTGGCGACGCGATCGACGGCGGAGGCGAACTCCTTGTTGTCGACCTTGAGCTTTTTGGCGTTCGACTTCGGAATCACACGTGCATACTCTGGGAAGGATCCATCGATCAGCTTCGACGTGAGCACGGCGTCACCGAGCGCAAAGCGGATTTTTTGCGGCGAGACCGACACCTCGACATGATCGGATGCGTCATCGAGCAACCGCTTCAGTTCGTTGATGGTCTTGCGCGGGACGATGACGCCAGGCATTCCCTGCGATCCCTTCGGCGCGGCAAAGTCCGCCAGCGCCAGGCGGTGCCCGTCGGTCGCCACGGCTCTCAGCATCGTCTCGCCCGACCCATTGGCGACAGTATGGAAGAAAATACCATTGAGATAATAGCGCGTCTCTTCGGTCGAAATCGCAAATCGTGTCTTGTCGATAAGCCGCGCCAGTTCGGTTGGCTCGATATCGAAGCGCGTTTCGAACCCGTCGGATGGCATAGAGGGAAAGTCGCCGGCCGGCAGGATCGGCAAGTGCAAACGCGACTTCCCGGCCGTGATTAGCAGGCGCGGGTCGTCGCCCGAAACGTCGAGCTTCACGGCAGCGCCGTCCGGCAGCTTGCGCACGAAATCGTAGAGATAATTCGCCGGCGCCGTCGTTTGGCCGCCGCGTTCCACTTCAGCTGGCGCCGATTCAGAAATCTCGATGTCGAGATCCGTGGCGGTGAGACGCAAGGAATCGCCCTGCGCCGAGAGAAGCACGTTGGACAGGATCGGGATGGTGTTGCGCCGCTCGACGACGCTTTGCACGTGATTGAGCGCTTTCAGGAGCGCCGAGCGCTCGATGGTCAGCCGCATTGCTTCTTCCTGAGCCCGGGCCCGCGAGGGCCAAAAAAGATCACCCCCCGCCCGCGGGTGAGTCGCCGCCGACAGGGGGTGGGAAATTAACAGAAGCGGGGCGAACCCCAAGCCCCCTTCGCCACATTTAGCGGCCGCCGGTCGCGCGAAGGCCCAGCTTTAGGGCTCCCGTTTGATCGCCCGCACGATGTTCTCGACCTCGGCTTTGAAGGCGGGGTCCTGCTCGATCATAGCCGCGATGCGGTCGCGCGCGTACATGACCGTCGTGTGGTCAAACTTTCCGAAGCGCGCGCCGATGTCAGGCAGCGAGGCCGGCGTCAGCTTGCAGGCGAGAAACATCGCGATCTGACGCGGCCGCGCGATGCTGTGGCGCCTCGTCCGTTCGAGCAATTGCTGCACGCTCATATTGTAGTGTCGTGCGACCACCCTTTGCACGAGATGAACGGTGATCCGCTTTTCGGCGGAGTCTGACATCTTGGCTTGCAGGGCGTTCGCAGCGGCTTCCATCGTCACTTCGGTCCCTCCGGAAATTTTCCATTCGATGATGAGTTGACTGAGCGCGCCATCGAGATCGCGGCCGCTGCCGTGAATGCGCTCAGCGATCATGTCGAGCACATCGGAAGCCACAGAAAAGCCCGGCGTCAAGCGGGCATGATGCGACAAACGCATTTCGAGAATCTGCCGACGCAACCGCGCATCAGGCGCCTCGATTTCGCACGAGGGCACGCCCTTGAGGCGAGCGCGCAGCGCATCATTAAGATCTTTCAATCCAGAAGCGTCGTCGTTCGCCGCGAGGACCACTTGCCCGCCGCGACGCGTGAGTTCATGAATGGTGTCGAAAGCTTCCATCTCGGTTGCGGGCTTGCCGCAGATGCGGTGGAAGTCGTCAATGAGAAGCAACTGCGGCGCGCGCACCATCTCTTTGAAGGAAGAGGAGTCGCGCTTTTTGTGCAGCGCCGATTGAAACTGCTCGAGATATTCCTGGCCGGTCATCATCAGCACTTTGCGATCGGGCATGCGCCTGGCGGTTTCGTGCGCGATGGCGCAAAGCAGATGGGTCTTGCCCAGTCCTGGGGCGGAATGGACGAGCCAGACCGGAAACGCCTCACCGTCACCGGTCGCAATCATGCGGGCCACCGCGAAGGCGCGCTGGTTGGAGGGCCCCTGACAGAAGGTGTCGAACGTCAGCGACTGGGGCTCGGCCACGGGCGCGGCGAAAGCGGGCCGCGCCTCCTCGATGCGGGCGTCGGCCAGGGCCCGAACGTCTTCGGGAATTTCGTGCTCAAGCAGGATCTCGATCGTCGCCACCCGCGGTTCGTGGGCGCGCAGGCGCTTTTCCATGCGATGCTGGGCCTGCTGGCGAAGGCGCTCCTGGGCCACTTGCGTGTTGGCCCTGAACAGCAGCACCCCGTCCAATTCAGCCACCAGCCGGAGAGGTTCGATGTAGGAGCGGTAGAATTCCGCCCCAAACTCGCTAAAAAGCTCTTTGCGGACGAGCTCATAGGCTCGCGCCGCTCCGACGCCCGCCGGCATGCGGCGGGCCTCTTCGCCCAGTTCCATCAGCCAACCCCGTGTTGAAACGTTGTCGTTTCAGCCCCTGCGGCGGACATGGCTTCCCCGTTCGAGCCGAATGACCCTTTCGGCCCGATGCTTCCGCATCGGCGTCACTGGAGCGTCGAACGACGAAGATGTTCGCCGAACAGGAGAACGATGCGCCGTTCTTAAGATGGCGTCAACTGGCAGGTTTCAACAAAGGGTTAAATTATCAACACAATCGTGAAGCGCTTGAAAAATATAGAAAATTCTGAATTCTGGATGGCTTCGTAATGTGACCGTGTACAGACGATCTTACGCCTGTTTTCAAGGCGTTGTTGCACAACCGGAATACGCAGATTCGCCGAACTTGAAAGCCCGGTTCAGGAACTCTTTTTGCCGGCCGCAAGCGCGCCTACGCGCTTGGCCAGCCGGGAGACTTTGCGGCTGCCGAGGTTCTTATGCACGACGCCCTTGGATACCGCGCGCATCGTTTCCGACTCGGCGGCGCGGAGCGCTTCAACGGCCGTCTTGGCGTCGCCGGCGGCGATGGCTTCCTCGACGACGCGCCAGGAGGTCCGCATGCGCGAGCGGCGCGCCTTGTTGACCGCCGTGCGGCGTTCAATCACGCGGGTCGCCTTCTTTGCAGACTTCGTATTCGCCATAGGGTTCCAGATTCCGATGTGAAGATTTCGCTCGCGAAGCGCGGGGCTATAGCCCCGAGCGGCGGCGGCGTCAAATGATCAACGGTGCTTAAAGTCGGGCGCCCGCTTTGCGATAAAAGCGGCCATTCCCTCTTTCTGATCGACGGTCGCGAACAGGCTGTAGAACAGGCGCCGCTCAAGCTTGAGCCCCTCGTTCAGCGGGGTTTCGTAAGCGGCGTTCACCGCCTCCTTGTTGGCGATCACGGAGAGCCGGCCGAACGACGCGATCTTCTTGGCTGCGGCCAGCGCTTCTTCCATCAGCTTGTCGGCGGGAACGACGCGCGCGACGAGGCCGCAGCGCTCGGCCTCGGCGGCGTCCATCATGCGGCCGGTTAGACAAAGATCCATTGCTTTGGCTTTGCCGACACTGCGCGTGAGGCGCTGTGAGCCGCCCCATGCCGGCATGACGCCAAGCGTGATTTCGGGCTGGCCGAACTTTGCTGTGTCGGCGGCGATGATGAAGTCGCACATCATGGCGAGCTCGCAGCCGCCGCCGAGCGCGTAGCCTGCAACGGCGGCGATGAGCGGCTTCCTGCAGCGCGGCACGCGTTCGAGATTCGAGAACGGATCGCGCGCGTAGAGATCGCTGAACTGCTGCTCCGCCATCTGCTTGATGTCGGCGCCGGCGGCGAAGGCTTTCTCCGAACCGGTCAACACGATACAGCCGATGGATTCGTCGGCCTCGAACGCATCGAGAGCGGCGTTGAGTTCGCCGATCAGCGCATCGTTCAGCGCATTGAGCGCCTTGGGGCGATTAAGACGAATGATTCCGACGCCGGCGTCGGTTTCGACGATGATGTTTTCGTAGGCCATGGGACGCCCTCTTGCGCTGCGCAGAGGCGAAAATCAATCGGCGCTATCGCTGACACCTTGGGCACCAGAAGGACGAGCGCCCCCCGTGCGTGGCGCGGACGATCGCCCCGCCGCAGTCGGGCGTGAAGCATTTCCCGCCTTCGCGGTCGTAGACGCGGAAGCGGTGCTGGAAGCCGCCTTGGGCGCCGTCTGCCCGAGCGTAATCGGAGATGGTCGAGCCGCCCGCTTCGATCGCTTCTTCGAGCACGGCGCGGATGGCGTGATACAGCCGCTCCAAGCGCACTGCGCCGATGCGGCCAGCTTCCTTGGTCGGCGCGATTCCTGCGCGGTGTAGAGCTTCTACAACATAGATGTTGCCGAGACCCGCGACGATGCGCTGATCCAGGAGCGCGGCTTTTATGCTCGTCTTCTTTCCCCCCAGCGCTTTTTTCAGATATGGCAGGTGAAACTCGTTTCCGAGCGGCTCGGGTCCCATGCCTTTGAACCACGGGTGCCGATCGAGCGCGTCTTCAGCGATGAGATCCATGTAGCCGAAGCGACGCGGATCGTTGAACTCAAGCCGCGCGCCCTGCTCCATCTCGATGACAACGTGCGTGTGCGTGGGATCGGGAGGTTCCGAATAATAGAAATCACCAGGCTGCCGCTTCGCGCCGATCACACACCAACGCCCCGTCATGCCGAGATGCGTGATCCAGACATTGCCGTCGTCGAGACGCGCCAGCATGTACTTCGCGCGCCGTTCCAGGGAATCCACGCGCCGACCGCTCAGCCGCGCCGCGAAGCGCTTGGGAAACGGAAAGCGCAAGTCGGCGCGCTTCGTTCGCGCCCGCGCAATGCGTTTGCCTACCAGCGACGGCGCGAGGCCACGGCGCACGGTTTCGACTTCCGGCAGCTCAGGCATGCGGCGAAATGTCGGAAAGCGGGGCGAAACGCATCGGCGTCCGATATAGCCCCTGCCCAGGGCCGCCGCTATGGTCCGCCCATGGCGGAAGAAACAGCCTCCTTCGGGTTCCAGGACGTGCCGAAAGGCGAAAAGGCGTCGCGCGTGCGCGAGGTGTTTTCGTCGGTCGCGTCGAAGTACGACCTGATGAACGACGCGATGTCAGGCGGTCTGCACCGGCTCTGGAAAGACGCCGCGGCCGCCAAACTCAATCCGCAGCCAGGCGAACTCATTCTCGATGTTGCGGGCGGGACCGGCGACATCGCACGGCGCCTCAAGAAGCTCGGCGATGCGGCGGCGCAGCGGCGCGGGCGCGAGCCGCCGGAAATTCATGTCATCGACATCAACACCGAGATGCTGGAAGCCGCGCGCAAGCGCGGCGAAGATGGCCTCTTCTGGCACGAAGGCGATGCGGAGAATCTGCCCGTCGATGAAGCGGCTGCCGACGCCTACATCATCAGCTTCGGCATCCGCAATTGCACCGATATCGCCAAAGTGTTGCGCGAGGCGCGGCGGGTGCTCAAACCCGGCGGGCGGTTCTATTGCCTGGAATTCTCGAGGCTCGCCGTGGGCGGGCTCGAGCCGGTTTATGATTTCTATTCGTTTAACGCGATCCCGGCCTTGGGGAAATTGCTCGCAAACGACCCGGATTCTTACCGATATCTGGTCGAATCCATCCGCAGATTTCCGGATCAGGAAGCTTTCTTGGGCATGATCCGGGAGGCGGGTTTCGCGCGCGCGGCCTATCGCAACATGGCTGGCGGCGTGTGCGCGCTGCATTGGGGTTGGGCGGTTTAGTGTTCTGGTCGTTTCTGGTCCTTGCCATCGCCCTGGCGGTGCTGGTCGGTTTTGCGACCGGTGTGATTGGACACATCTGGCGCCTGCTGCGCGTGATGGTGACGCTGGCGCGCTTCGACGTGCTGCTGCCCGGCGAATACTACGACCGCTACCCAATTTGGCTGCAATCGATCCGCACGCTGACTATCCCGATCATGAAGCGCCGGCGCGGCCGCTCGGTCGGCGCGCGGCTGGCGAAAGCGCTGGAGCGGCTGGGCCCGGCCTATGTGAAGGTAGGCCAATTCCTGGCCACCCGGCCCGATATGATCGGCGTGACGGTCGCACAGGAGCTAGGCCGCCTGAAGGACCGCCTGCCGCCGTTTTCGCGGACAGCCGCGCTGGACACCATTAACGCCGAACTCGGCGGCACTGAAGAATTGTTCGCCGGCATATCCGAGGCCATGGCCGCAGCTTCGATCGCCCAGGTGCATCAGGCCATTGTCCCGCGCGAAGGCGTCAAGGCGATCAAAGTGCTCCGTCCCAACATCGAACGACGCATGGCGCGCGAGATGGCGGCGTTGCGCTTTCTGGCCTGGTGGATCGAGCGGCTTTCGCCACGTTCGCGCCGGCTCGAACCGGTGCAGTTCATCGACACAGTCAGCTCGGCGACGCAGCGCGAAATGGATTTGCGCCTCGAAGCGGGCGCTGCGGCAGAGTTCCGCGAAGTCGCGGAGAAGGACGGCTTTCTCACGGTGCCGGAGATCGATTGGACGCGTTCATCCAAGCGGGTGATGACGCTGGACTGGATCGAAGGCACGCCGCTCACTGACATCAAGGCCCTCGATAGGGCCGGCGCCGACCGCACAGAGCTCGCGATCGCCATCACGCGCGGCTTTCTCGCCGCGGCGCTGGACTACGGCTTCTTCCACGCCGACATGCACGAGGGCAATCTTATCTATGGCAAGGACGGCAAGCTTTGGATTGTCGACTTCGGCATTATGGGCCGCATCGGACATAAGGAGCGCCGTTATCTCGCCGAAATTCTCTACGGGTTTCTGAGGCGCGATTATCGCCGTGTAGCGGAGGTGCATCAGGAAGCCGGCTACGTGCCGGAAAAATTCACTGTCGACGAATTCGCTCAAGCCTTGCGCGCCATCGGCGAGCCGATTTTCGGCAAGACCGCCGACGGCATCTCGATGAGCCGCCTCCTCCTTCAACTGTTTGACGTCACCCACATGTTTGGCATGCATCTGCGGCCCGAACTGGTGCTGCTGCAGAAGACCATGGTGCAGGTCGAAGGCGTCGCCCGTGCGCTGGATCCGCAGCACGACATGTGGGCCGCTTCGCGGCCGATCGTGGAGCGCTGGGTCAAGCGCGAACTGGGTCCGGAAGCCGTGGCGCGCCGCGCTGTCGACGAAGCCGGTTTAGGTCTGGCCGCGCTGCGCCGGCTGCCGCAAACCATGGCGCTGATCGAAGCCGCTGCGCGCAAGGTGAGCGCGGAGGCGCCGCGGCCTGAGCGGCAATGGTATCAGATGCCCGTGTTCTGGATCGCGCTGATCGGCGGGGCGCTGATCATGTGGGTTTTCGGCCCGCGCACTGTTGTGCATGTGCCGGCGCAACCGGCCCGCGAACCCGCGCGTATTGAAGAACCGGAGATGCAGCCGCCCCAAACGAACGGGCCGACGGCCACCGTGCCGATCCCCCCAGCGGCGCAACCAACGGAAGGTGCTAGCGAGCAAAATCCGCCGTTGCCCGAGCCGGAAGCGGAGAAAGCTGCAACGCCATGAAGCGGGTTTTGCTCATCGTTGGCGGCGGCATCGCCGCTTATAAGAGCCTTGAACTCATCCGCCGGCTGCGCGAGCGCGGCCTCGCGGTGCGCGTTGTGATGACCGAAGCGGCGCAGCGTTTCGTGACCACCCTGGCGGCAGGCGCGCTCGCCGGCGAGCGCGTGTTCACGGACTTGTTTGACGACGCGCAGGAATTCGATGTCGGCCACATCCGCCTGGCGCGCGAGTGCGACCTCGTCGTCGTCGCACCGGCCACCGCCGATCTGATGGCGAAGATCGCGCATGGCCTCGCCAACGACCTCGCCTCCGCCGTATTGCTGGCGACTGACAAACCCGTACTGATCGCGCCGGCGATGAACCCGCACATGTGGGCCAACGCGGCCACGCAGCAGAACTTCGCAACTCTGCAGGCGCGCAATCTGCGCTTCATAGGCCCGAACGAAGGCGAGATGGCTGAAAGCGGAGAACGCGGCGTCGGCCGCATGGCCGAGCCGGAAGAAATCCGCGACGCCGTCTTGGCGCTGCTCGCCGACGGCCCGCTCAAGGGCAAGCGGGCGCTGGTGACTGCCGGGCCCACATTGGAAGCGATCGACCCAGTGCGCTTTCTTTCCAATCGCTCAAGCGGTCGGCAAGGCTATGCCATCGCCGCCGCGCTTGCTGAACTTGGCGCGGATGTCACGCTGGTTTCGGGCCCGACAAACCTTGCGCCGCCGCCAGGCGTGACGGTGAAGCGCGTGGAGAGCGCGCGCGAAATGCTAGCGGCGTCGCAAGCTGCGCTGCCGCTCGATGTTGCGGTCATGGTCGCCGCGGTTGCCGACTGGCGGTCCGCGGCGCCGTCAGAGGAAAAAATCAAGAAGGACAAAGGCGGGGCCCCCGCCATCTCGCTCGCCGAAAACCCGGATATCCTCGAAACGTTGGCGAAAGCCGGCAAAAAGCGGCCAAAGCTGGTGATCGGGTTCGCTGCGGAGACGGAGAAGGTTGAAGAGCACGCGCGCGCCAAAATCGCCAAGAAGGGCTGCGACTGGATCGTCGCCAACGACGTCTCCGGCGACGTCATGGGAGGCGCGGAGAACCAAGTTCTGCTGATCACGAAGGACGGCGCAGAAACCTGGCCGCGGATGACCAAGGAAGCTGTGGCGCGCAAACTGGCCGAGCGGATATCGGCCGCGCTGGCTCCAAGAGCGCCCCGCCGCAAATAGACCGAAAACGCAGCCGAAAGGGGCTTGAGCCTCGCGCGGACGACGCTATGTAGAGCGTCCGAAAATCCCACATCCGATTCCCCGCGCTGTGCGCGCGCCGCGCGCCCTGAAGGACGACGAATGAGCTTTCAGAACCACAACGAACGTCGTGAAGCCGCGCTCGCCGCCAAAAAGGCGATGCTGGAAAAGTTCAAGAACAAGCCGCAACCGCACCTCGACCCTAAGGTAATCGAAGAACGCGCCGCGGCCGCCAAGGCGAAGGAAGAAAAGCGGATCGAGGCGGAAAAGCGCCGGCGCGAACGCGTGGAGCTGGAAAAGCTGGAGCGCAAGCTCGCCGCCGAGGCCGCCGCGAAAGCCGAGCGCGAGCGCGTCGCGCGCGAAGCTGCGGAGGCCGCCAAGCGGCGCAAGAAAGAAGCCGAGGAAGCGGAAATTCGTCGCTTCGAAGAAGAAGCGCGCCGCGATCTGCTGAACGCCGCCAAACGCCGCGCAGGCAAGAAGTAAGCAGCGGGCGCGTTTTCGCCACGGCGAATCCGGTCTATGCCGGATCCATGCACACCGTCGCCGTTCTGGTTTCGCCGTTGCCGCATTTCCAAGGGCTGGCGTTGCCAACCTACGAAACCGAGCACTCGGCCGGCATGGACCTGCGCGCCGCGGTGCCGGAAGACGAGCCGATAACGCTCCAGCCTGGCGAGCGCGGCTTGGCGCCAACCGGGCTCACGATCGCTTTGCCCGCCGGATACGAAGCGCAGGTGCGTCCGCGCTCGGGCCTTGCGCTGAAGCACGGCGTCACCTGCCTCAACACGCCGGGTACGATCGACGCCGATTATCGCGGCGAGGTGAAGGTCATTCTGATCAATCTCGGCCGGGAGCTTTTTACGATTCGGCGCGGAGAGCGGATCGCGCAGCTGGTGATCGCGCCCGTGACGCAGGCGCGATGGCAACTGGTCGACGCCTTGCCGGAAAGCGCGCGCGGCGCAGGCGGCTTCGGCTCGACCGGACGCAGCTAGCGCGGACAGCGCGCAAGGCCTAAGTCAACCGCATGGCACTTAGCGCTGACGAACGCGAACGCTATGCGCGGCACATCCTGCTGAAAGAGATCGGCGGGCCAGGCCAGCAGAAGCTGAAGGCGGCGACTGTGGCCATCGTCGGCGCCGGCGGTTTGGGCTCCCCGGCCGCGCTCTATCTGGCGGCGGCCGGCGTGGGTGTCTTACGCCTGATCGATCATGACGAAGTGGCCGTCTCGAACCTGCAGCGGCAAATCCTGTTTTGCAGCGCCGATGTCGGGGCGCCGAAGGTCGAGCGCGCAAAGAGCGCTTTGCACGCTCTCAATCCCCACGTGAAGATCGATCCGCGCGCCGTGCGGCTGGATGATGCAAACGCCGCTGGCTTGCTCGAAGGCGCGGACATCGTGCTCGATGGCGCCGACGATTTTGCGACGCGGTTCGCCGTCAATGCGGCGTGCCACGAACTTGGCGTCACGTTCATTTCCGGCGCCGTCGGACGCTGGGACGGACAAGTGGCGACATTCAAATCCGGCGGCACGAAGCATTTGCCGCCGGACCGGCGCTTGCCTTGTTATCGCTGCTTCGTGCCCGAAACGCCGCCCGACGCAGAGACTTGCGCGCAGGTCGGCATTATCGGCGCGCTGCCTGGCGTGATCGGCTCGATCATGGCGCTCGAAGCGATCAAAGAGATCGCTGAAGCGGGCGACAGTCTGGCCGGACGCCTGCTGATTTACGATGGCCTCAACGCAACCTCTCGAACCGTTGCGTTATCACCCGATCCAGCCTGTAGGGTGTGCGGCCATGGCCAGCGATAAATGGGCGGGGCCCTCGATCGCGCGGCGCAGCGCGCGGGCTGGCGCGCTTGACCTGAGCGGCGCGGGGCGTCGATGCTGCGGCAAGCGGGAGGCGCATCATGAAACGCGTGTTGATCGGGATATTGGTTCTGATCGGGCTGGCCGTGGCGCTTCTCGCCGCCGGCTACTTCGCACTGAAGCGGCCCGACATTCCCTACGAGACGCTTGCCGAACGCTACGAAAGCGAAGCTTCGCGCTATGTCGATCTGCCCAGCGGCGTGCGCATGCACTATCGCGACCAGGGCGAAGGCCCGACGCTGCTTTTGATTCACGGTTTCTCGGCATCGCTGCACACTTGGGAGCCTTGGGTCGAACGGCTCGCGACCGGCGACAACCGCATCGGCGACTATCGGCTGATCTCTATTGACCTGCCGGGCCATGGCCTCACAAGCGCTCCCGCCGATTATCAGGGGTCGATCGAGGCGTACCGTGACGTCGTCGCCGAATTCGTGCGCGCCCGAAATCTGCAGCGTTTTGCCATCGCCGGCAGTTCGATGGGCGGCAACGTGGCGTGGGAGTACGCCCTCTCCCATCCCGAGCAGGTGGAGGCGCTGATCCTCGTCGACGCCTCCGGCTGGCCGGAAACGCGCGCTGAGTTCGCCAACGACCCGCCTGTGTTCAAGCTGCTCCGCAATCCCGTGCTCGGCCCGCTGCTGCGCGATATCGACAACACCCGGCTCATCCGCGGCGGCCTTGAAGCTTCCTTCGGCGACCCGGCGCTTGTCGATGACGCCATGGTGCAGCGTTACTCGGAGCTGTCGCGCGCGCCGAGACACAGAGACATCCTGCTGCAGATGACGCTCGGCTTCCGTTCGCGCAATTATGCGACGCCCGAACGGCTTGCAGGGCTGCGCATGCCGGTGCTGATCCTGTCGGGCGACCGCGACAACCTCGTTCCGGTCGAGCACGCGCGACAATTCAATCAGGCGATCGCCGGCTCGGAGCTGGTTGTCTTCGAAGGCATTGGCCACATTCCGCACGAGGAAACGCCCGACGCGTCGGCAATGGCGGTGCACGAGTTTCTCTATCGCGTGCATGAAGGCGCGGCTGTCGCGGCGGAATAACATGGAGATCACCCGCCGCACGCTTCTCAGCGCCACCACGCTCGCGGCTGCGCCAGGCGCGGCGTGGGCGCGCGATCTCGCTGCGGGCGTGTTCACGCATGGCGTCGCCTCGGGCGATCCGCTGCCCGATGGCGTGGTGTTATGGACGCGTTTTGCGGCGCGCCGCGGGCGGCGCATCGCCTGGGAGGTAAGCGAGGACGAAAGTTTCGCGCGCATCGCTCAGCGCGGCGGAGCTGTCGCCTCGGTCTCAAACGATTATTGCGTAAAGGCCGACGCGCGGGGCCTGGCCCCCGGCAGACGCTATTTTTTTCGTTTCCTTTCCGCGTCAGGGCCGTCTGTCGTGGGCGAAACCCGTACTGCGCCAGCAGGCGCGGCGGGCAGTCTCACCGTCGGTCTGTTCTCCTGCGCCAATTATGCCTTCGGCTATTTCCACGCTTATGGCCACGCGGCGGAGCGCGAAGACATCGATCTCGTACTGCACGTCGGCGACTACATCTACGAATACGAGCGCGGCACGTATCCGAGCGCCACCGACGCGCTTACCGAACGCATGATCGAGCCGCCGCACGAGACTGTGCGGCTCGCTGACTATTATGCGCGCTACGCGACCTACCACAGCGATCCCGATCTCATGGAGCTGCGCCGCGCCAAGCCTATGAGCGCGGTCTGGGACGATCACGAAATCGCCAATGACGCGGCTGCGCGCGGCGCGCAGAATCACCAGGCCAGCGAGGGCGGCTACGCCGACCGCATCGCGGCCGCCGCGAAAGCGTATTTTGACTGGATGCCAATCCGGCGGCCGGCGCGTCGCGGCGTTCGGCTGTATCGCGCGCTCGACTGGGGCGATCTCGCGCGCATCGTGCTGCTCGACACGCGCCTGATCGGACGCGACCGCCAGCTCGACTACGATACGGCCATTGCGGGGCGCCTCGCGCAAGGGGGCCAAGAAGCAGCAGCGGCGATCCGTTCGTTTCGCGACGCAGAGCTGAGTGATCCGCGTCGCACGCTGCTTGGGGCCGACCAGGAAGCCTGGCTCGCGCGCACCCTCGGGGACTCAAGAGAGCGCGGCCAGACATGGCAGATCGTTGCGCAGCAGGTCGTGGTGGGCGATCAGCGCTTTCCGACCGGCTTGTCGCGCTTGCTGGCGGCGGATGCGCACGCCAACACGCGCCGCTGGATCGCAGCCGGCGAAGCGGTTGGCGCACAGGGTTTGCCCTGGAATTTGGATGCTTGGGGCGGTTATCCCGCCGCGCGCGCGCGTTTCCTGCGGGCGTGTGCAGCACACGCGAGCAACGCCGTCGTGCTCGGCGGCGATAGCCACAATTGCTGGCTGAACAATCTGGCCGCACCCGGCGAATCTCGCCTGGCGGCGATCGAATTCGCTGGCGGCAGCGTCAGCTCGCCGGGTTTCGAGCGCGTCTTGTCCAGCGCCGCGCCCGGCGAGCGTGAGTCCCTCATGCGCGCCGGCAATCCCGAACTTGCCTGGTGCGACGTCACACACCGAGGTTACGGCGTGCTGCGCTTCACGCGCAACGCCTGCGAAGCGGAGTGGAACGCGTTTTCCGACGTGCGCGCGCCGACTTTTCAGCCGCCAGCGCCGATGCGTTTCGTCAGCGAGCCGAGCACCGTCGGACCAGGTCCATGGACCGCGTCCTGAAAAGATTGCGCGCGGGCGCAACCTGCTTCATGCCTTCGCCATGAGCGATTGGTGGCGCGGCGCGGTGGTGTACCAGATCTATCCGCGCTCGTTCTGCGATTCGAACGGGGACGGCGTGGGCGACCTCAAAGGCGTCATCGAGAAGCTCGACTATGTCGCCTCGCTGGGCGTCGACGCGATCTGGCTCTCCCCTTTCTTCCGCTCGCCGATGAAGGATTACGGTTACGACGTCAGCGACTATCGCGACGTCGATCCGCTGTTCGGGACGCTTGGCGATGCCGATGCTTTGATCGCGCGAGCGCACGCGCTGGGGCTCAAGGTCATCATCAATCAGGTTTGGTCGCACACGTCCGACCAGCACCCTTGGTTTTCCGAAAGCCGCGACAGCCGCGACAATCCGAAAGCCGATTGGTACGTCTGGGCCGACGCAAAGCCGGACGGTTCGCCTCCGAACAACTGGCAGGCCATGTTCGGCGGCGCCTCGTGGACGTGGGATGCGCGGCGGCGACAGTATTACTTGCACAATTTTCTGATCGAGCAGCCTGACCTCAACGTGCGCAATCCCGCCGTGCAGGACGCGCTGCTGGACGTCGCGCGCTTCTGGCTGGAGCGCGGGGTCGACGGCTTCCGGCTCGATGTCGTGAACTTCCTCATCCATGACGCGCAGCTGCGCGACAATCCTGCGCTCGCGCCGAGCAAACCGCGCGCGCGGCCGCACCAGTATCAACGCCACCTCTACGACCGCACGCAGCCGGAAACGCTGCACTTTATCGCGCGCCTACGTAAGCTTCTGGACCAGTACGGCGCGATGGCGGTCGGGGAGATCGAGGACGAAGAGCCGCTGAAAGTGCAGCGCGACTATACCGACGGCAAGGATCGGCTGCACACAGCCTACTCATTCTTTCTGTTGCGCGCGCAGCAGATGACGCCGGCAGTAATCCGCGAGGCGATCGCGCAATGGGAGGGTGCGCGCGGCTGGCCATCATGGAGTCTTTCCAACCATGACGCGGTGAGGTTTCCGACACGCCTCGCCGGCGAGGATGCACAACGGACGAAACTGATGCTTGCACTGCTTCTGTGCTTGCGCGGCACGCCGTTTCTCTATCAGGGCGACGAATTGGGGCTGCCGCACGGGGACGTGCCGTTCGAACGCCTGCGCGATCCCGAAGCGATCGCATTCTGGCCTTCCGGGATCGGTCGGGACGGCGCACGCACCCCGATGCCCTGGCGGCGCGACGCGCCGATGGCGGGCTTCACCGGCGCGGCCGACGCCTGGCTGCCGCTCGATCCAAGGCAGCGTGCGCTTGCCGTCGATGCGCAGGAAAGCGATCCGCAATCGGTGCTGAACTTCACGCGCCGCATTGTGGCGCTGCGCAAATCGCATCGCTCATTGCGCGACGGCGCGATCAGGGACTTCACCGGAACAGGCGACGCCCTGAGTTTTCTCCGCGAGGCGGAAGGCGCGCGTGTGATGTGCCTGTTCAATCTCGGCGACGGGCCGGTTGACATTGCCCTGCCCGTCGAAGGCGGAGACGTGCTGGCGTCGGCAGGGCACGCCGTGCTGGCGACAGCCAGCGCAAAGCTTGGGGCCCATGCGTTCGCCATAGTCGACGTGAGCGTTAATGCTTCGACCGCCACAGCATCAGCGCAATCGCGCCGGTAACGCCCCCGGCGACACCGCCCATCATTGCGCCCTCAACGCCAAAGCTCTCGCCAACAATCGCCGCCAGGGCTCCAACCACGACGCCAATTCCAACGATGACAAGGATCTTCATCCAAACGTTCATGGATCTTCGCTCCGCTCAAACCATGACTTGATTTCCAAGTTCGACGGCGCGCCCCGAAGGGATGTGGAAGAAGTCCGTCGCGTTCGTCGCGTTGCGCGCGAGGAAGATAAACAGGTGGTCCTGCCACAGCGGCATGCCGCTCTTTTCGCTCGGCACGATGGTGCGGCGCGACAAAAAGAAGCTCGTCTTCATGATATCGAACTTGAGCCCGTGCTTGCGCGCCTCGGTCAGCGCTTTGACCACGTTCGGCGTCTCCATGAATCCGAACGTCAGCGTTACGCGCCGCACGTCTGGCATAAAATCCTCAACCTTGACCCGTTCGTTGTCCGGCGCCCGCGGCGTCGAGAGGGTCTTCACGGTCAGGATAATGATCTGCTCGTGCAGCACCTGATTGTGCTTCAGATTGTGCATCAGCGCGGCTGGCGCCGTGTCGGGATCGCCCGTGAGGAAGATCGCCGTGCCGCGCACGCGGTGCGGGGGATGGTGCGACAGCGTCTCGAACAGTTTGGCTAAGGGCTCATCGCGCCGTACGGTCTCCGCCAGAATGCGGGTGCCGCGCACCCAGGTCCACATCAGGATCACGAGCCCCACCGCGAGCACAAGCGGCACGAAACCTCCGCTCCAAACTTTGGTGAGGTTCGAGGTCAGAAACACGCTCTCGATGAAGAAGAACGGTACGCAGATAGCGGCGGCGAGCGGCGCAGGCAGTTTCCACAGCTTCCAGAGCGCGATGAAGGCAAGGCAAGTCGTGACCACCATCTCGCCCGTGACCGCAATTCCATAGGCGGCGGCGAGCCGGCTCGAGGAGCCGAAAGCAAGCGTCAGGATGATAATGCCAGCAAGCATCAGCCAATTGATTTGCGGCATGTAGATCTGGCCGGCCTGTGTTTCGGATGTGCGCTGGATTTCCATGCGCGGCAGGAATCCGAGCTGGATCGCCTGTTGCGTCAACGAATAAGCGCCAGTGATCACGGCCTGGCTGGCTATGATCGTGGCTGCCGTCGCGAGAATGACGAGAGGCAGGCGCAGCATGTCGGGCGCCGTCTCGAAGAAAATGTTCTCGAGTCTGTCGGGATGAGCGAGGATCATCGCGCCCTGGCCGAAATAGTTGAGCGTGAGGCACGGCAACACGATGAACAGCCACGCACGCTGGATCGGCCGGCGTCCGAAATGTCCCATGTCGGCGTAAAGCGCTTCGGCGCCCGTCACTGCGAGAAACACCGAGCCCAGCACGATGAAGCCGATGAAGCCGTGCTCTAACATGAACATGATGCCTGGCAGCGGCGACAGCGCTTGGAATATGGCCGGGTCATCTCGGATATGCCAAAGCCCCAGCCCGCCCATGACGAGAAACCAGATCAGCGTGATCGGACCGAAATAGCCGCCCATGCGCGCCGTGCCGCGCGCCTGAAGCGCGAACAAGCCGACAAGAATGCCGATGCTGATTGGCAGGATGAACGGATCGATGCGTCCGTCGAAACCGGGCACCGACCGTAGACCCTCCACCGCCGACAGCACCGAAATTGCCGGCGTGATGAGCGCATCCCCATAGAATAGCGCCGCGCCGAGCATGCCCAGTACAAAGATGAGGGCGGTGCGCTTGCCCAACGCCTTCTGCGCCAGCGCCATCAGTGCAACCGTGCCGCCCTCGCCCTTGTTGTCGAGGCGCATGAGCAAGAGCACATATTTCAGCGTGACGACGAGGATCAGCGCCCAGAAAATGAGCGAGACAATGCCAACGACGTTGTCGCGCCAAGCCGGAGTGCCGATGGCGCCTTGCACGTGCAGCAGCGATTCTCGCAGCGCGTAGAGCGGACTCGTGCCGATATCGCCGTAAACGACGCCGATCGAGCCCAGAAGCAGCACCCAGAAGCCGCCGGTGCGGTGATCGCGCGCGTGCGCGCCGCCGGTATCGGCGGACGCGGAAGAGCCGGGCTGGGGCGCTGCCTCCGGGGCCTGCGCCATTGTTGAAATCCCCTTACGGGCCGCGGGCCCTCTCCCCGGCGCGCGCGTTTACGCCCATTCACCGAGCCGGGCAAATGGGTACGCCTCACGATGTTGTGGTTTGGTTACGGGACGGCTTAACGGCAGCCGCAGCCCCGCCCGCCGCGTCGGCCGAAATGGCCGCCGACGCCTGCGCTCGCGCGCGCCGAGGCGAAGGCGAAGGCCGAGGCATGCGCCGAACCGCCGCGGATGATCACCGTGCTGCTCGAATAGGACTCAAGCCCGATATCGGCGCCGACGCCTCCGCCGCCCGCGAAAAAGGACTCCGAAAGCGTCACCGTCTCAGGGCCTTCCTCGATAATCACAGGCGGCGCCGGCGTGGGCGGCGGCGGCGCGGGGCGGCGCGGCCGGGGCCGCGGACGCTCGCGGGGACGCTCAATGCCATCGGCGTAGGCGACGCTTGGCGCGGCCAGCATCGGCGCTGACACGAGCGCCAGGGCGGCAATGACGGTGAGCGCGCGCATCCGTTTCTCCGGAGAGTGAGCCGGCCAATCTTGCGCAACGGCCGGCGCCGGTGAAGCCGCTTCCCCAGCGGCGCGCGCCTCGCGCACGTTAAGCTTTAGAAGTCGACAGCGATGCCCTGGCGTTCCCAATCGCCGTAGCGGGTTGGCTCCGGCCCTGAGGGACCGCCCTGCTCGGGCGGAAGTTTCTGCGCTGCTGCGCGCCGCGCTGCGGCTTCTTCCAGCGCGCGCTCGGCTTCTGGCGTCAGTTTACGCTTGGGAGTCTCGTCCATATTGAACCTCGTCCGCGCGCACTCGATATCATGAGCCGTACGTGAGGAGCGAGATGAACCACCTCAAGACCTACATCCTCTTGGCCGCCATGACAGCGCTGTTCGGCGCCGTGGGCTACATGCTCGGCGGCCAGGGCGGCATGCTGATCGCGCTGGGCGTAGCGGCGGCGATGAATCTTTTCGCGTATTGGAACGCCGACAAGATGGTGCTGTCGCACTTCCGCGCACAGCCGGTCGATCCGCGCCATCCGGACCCGCGCGTGCGCGCCTATGTGGAGGATACGCTTGCCCTCGCGCAGCGCGCGGGCCTGCCAGCGCCGAAAATCTACATCATCGACAATCCGCAGCCGAACGCTTTCGCGACCGGGCGGGATCCGAACAACGCCGCCGTCGCCGCCACCACCGGTCTGCTCGGCCTGCTCTCGCGCGACGAGATTCGCGGCGTGATGGCGCACGAGCTGGCGCACGTGAAAAGCCGCGATACGCTCACCATGACCGTCACCGCCACCATCGCCGGCGCCATCGGCATGCTGGCCAACTTCGCCTTCTTCTTCGGTGGCAACCGTAACCCAATCGGCTCGATCCTCATCATGATCCTGGCGCCCATTGCCGCTGCTCTGGTGCAGATGGCGATCAGCCGCGCCCGCGAATACGAAGCCGACCGCATCGGCGCTGAAATCGGCGGCGATCCCGAAGCGCTTGCCCGCGCGCTGCAGAAGATCGAGGCTTATGCGCGCCATCGCATCAATGAGCCGGCCGAGCGCAACCCGGCCATGGCCCACCTTTTCATCATCAATCCGCTGGCAGGTCAGGGCGCGGACAATCTATTCTCCACCCACCCCAGCACCCAGAACCGCATCGCTCAGCTGATACAGCTCGCCGGCCGCATGGGCCGCCCCCCTAGGCCAACCCTCGCCGACGGCCCGTGGGGTCGGCACAAACGCGGGCCATGGGGTTGATCGGGACGCTTTACTCCCCTCGGATGCGCAATAATTAACCCCCGGGCGCGCGGGGTAGCGGACCCGTGCGCACATGGTTGATGAAGCGTTAACCACGGCAGCGCGAGCCTTGCCGGCCAGGCTTCTCCGACTCGCGATGCGCGCCCTTCCGATCGTTCCTGCCGCCCTCGTCGCGGCGCTTGGCCTGACGGCTGCGCCGATCGCGGCGTCTGCCGATTCGCCCGTCGTGATCGAAGGCGGCGATGCAGACATGCGCGAGATCATCGCCAGCCTCCTGCCTGACCGCGACCGTCCGTCCAGCCTCTTCGACGCAGAACGGCTCGCCGAGGAAGCCGCCGAGCGCGCGACGATCTGGCTGCGTTCAGAAGGCTATTACGGCGCCGTCGTGACCCCCGAGGCGCGCGAAGAACCGGCCGAAGCTCGGATTGTCATAGAGCCCGGCGCGCGGTTCAGCTTCGATACGCCGCAGATCGAGTACGTCGGCGAGGCTCCAGATGCGGAAGCTGCGCTCGCGGTCGAACGCGCCATCAGCGGCGTTGAAGCCGATGCGCCCGCGCGCGCCGAAGCGGTGCTCACCGGTGAAGCAGAAGCGTTAAGCGCGCTGCAAAGCGCCGGTTATTCAGACGCCGCCATCGGCGAACGGCGCGTCGTTGTCGATCACGCCACTAATCGCGTAAGCGCCCTCTTCCGCTTTACGCTTGGCCCGCGCGCGCGCCTTGGCGGCGTTCGCGCTGAGCCCGCGGGCGTCTTCCGTCCCAGTTACATCGCAAGCCTGCGCAATTGGGATATCGGCGAAGTTTATTCGCCGGCTGCGTTGTCGCGTTTGCGCCGGGACCTCGCCTCCACCGGCGCCGTCGCCGTCGCGGCAACGAGGCTTGGCCCCGTTAATCCGGACGGTACGCGCGACGTGATCATCGATGTCGAGCCGTCTCGACGCAACGCCTACGAGGCTGGCCTTAGCTATTCGACCACCGAAGGGTTGGGTCTCGAAGCGGAATGGACGCGCCGCAATTTCACGCGGCGCGCAGACTCGCTCACCGTCGGCCTCACGCTCGCCGAATTGCAGCAAGGACTCAGCGCCAATTGGGCGCGCCCGCACGCCATTCGTCTCGGTCATACCCTGAATCTCGGAATCTCCGCCGAACGGGAAGACCTCGACGCCTATACCCGCCAGGGCATTGCCATCTACGGCTCGGTCGACGCCTCTCCGCGGCTGCGCATCGGCACGAGTTACGGCTTGCGGCTGTCGGCCGACCAATTCGACGACACTTCGGGCAGCGTCCGCGACGCCATCGTACTCGCCGGCTTCGCCGCCATTCGCAACGATTCCACCGAGCAGCGCCTCGATGCGCGCGATGGCTCCATCGTCGACCTTCGGATCGAGCCTTCGATATCCTCGGGCGATGAAACCCTTGGCTTTGTGCGCGCCATCGCCGAGGGCCGCATCTACGAATCCTTCGGCGACGAGGATCGCCTGACGCTGGCCGCGCGTTTGCGCGCGGGATGGCTGGAAGCGGTCGCGGGCGATCCCGACGATGTGCCGCCCAACCAGCGCTTCTATGCGGGCGGCGGCGGCTCGGTGCGCGGCTATGAGTACAATTCCATCTATCCGCGCGAGCGCGATCTGTTGGGCCTGACGCCGGGCGGCCAAGGCCTCATCGAAGGCTCCCTCGAAGCCCGCTACCGCTTCAACGCGCGCTGGGGCGCCGCTGCGTTCGTCGACGGCGGCAACGCGTTCGATGACTGGAGCGAAGCAGGCGATCTGCGCTGGGGCGTCGGCGCCGGCGTGCGTTACGACCTCGGCTTTGCGCCGCTGCGCTTCGATGTGGCCGCGCCGCTCGATCCGGACGAAGCCGGCGCCGACTACGCGCTCTACATCAGTCTCGGGCAGGCCTTCTGATGGCCGCGAAGAAGCGCCGCCGTTGGCTGGCCGCTGCGGCGGGCGGCGCCCTGCTCGCAGGCGGCGCCTATGTCGCGCTTGGGCCCGCGGCAGGATGGATCGTCGATACCGCCGGCGACGGCGTGCGTGTCTGGCGGCTCGGGCGCATCGAGCTTGAGGGCGTGCGCGGCAGCTGGCTGGGCGATCTCACCGCGCGGCGCGTCGCCATTGCCGACGAGGAAGGCGTCTGGATCGAGGCCTACGATGTCGCCTTGGATTGGCGCCCCCAAGCACTGCCCTTCGGTGCCGTGCGCGTCGACGCGGCGCGCGCAAACCACATCGTCATATCGCGTCAGCCTGCGCTGCTTGAGCGGTGCCCCTCCAGCGGCCTCCGCTTCGACGTGCGCATCGATGCGCTGCAGGTGGAACGTATCACCCTTGACGACGCAGTGTACGGTCAAACAGCGCAGTTTAGCGCGAACCTTGCGCTGAATTATCGCGACAAGGAATGGCTCGGGCTGGACGCAGAACTGCGTCGTCTCGACTCCGACGCCGATAGACTCATCGTTCTGTATCGACCGGACGCCGATTACGCGCTCCAGGTCGACATCGCCAGCGCCCCTGGGGCGATCCTCGCCCGCGCGCTCGGTCTGAGCGAAACCGGCTTTGTCGCGACCGCGAATGGCGAAGGCGACGCGAGCGCCGGCTCAGCCGTGTTCAACGCAGCCGCCGGCGAAAGGGCGCTCCTCACCGGCTCGGCGGACTGGAGCCGCGAGCGGTGGTCGGCGCAAGCGCACGGCCAACTCGACGCACTCCCGGCGCTCGCTGCGCTGGCGCGCCGCATCGGCCCGCACGTCGCGCTCAGCGCGAGCGGGGCGCGCGTCGGCGCATTCGAAGCACATGCCGAAACGCCGTTCCTCAGCGTCGAACTTGCCGGCGAACTCGATGAAGACCGCGAACTGGTCGGCCCGGCCCGCCTGGTCGCCACCACCACGCGGCTCTCGGACATCGCACGCGAGTCGCCGTTCGAACTCGGCGAGGCGCGGCTCGAAGGCGAGCTTCGCCGCGCCCGCGGCGCCACGGCCATTCGCGGCACGCTGCACGCTAACAGCGTCAACGCCTTTGGCCAACGCGCGCGCTTTGCCGGGCCAGTCGAAGCTTCGCTGACCGAACGGCGCTTCGCGCTCGCGGGCGATCTGCGCACGCCACAGGATGCGCCACCCCTGTTCGCAAACGCTCGGCTGCAAACCCGTCTGGGCTACGATCGGCGAGCGCAGCGATTCAGTTTGGATCAGGCGCAGCTCGCCGGCGACGCCGTCCGTGTCGATGCCCAGGGTTGGTATGCGCGCGGCGACGGAGAATTCGCGGGCGAATGGCGCATACGGCGCCTCGCAGCGCTTGTAGGCGATCTCGCCGGGCAAGCTGCAGGGCGCTGGCGCGCCGTCTCGGAGCGCGGCGACGACGAAGACCGAGCCTGGATCGTCACGGCGGACGGCGCCGGCAGTAATGTGGGCGGCGAGCCCACCGTCATCGCACAGCTGCTTGGCCCCCGGCCGCAGCTCAATGCGCGGCTGCGTTACGCTGATCGTGCATTCACAGTCGAACACGCGCAGCTCAACGGCGCGCGGCTGCGCGTCGGCGCGCTCGGACGGATCGTTCAAGGCCAAGCCGATCTCTCGCTCGAGGCGAGCGCGACCGGCCCGATCGTGCTTGGCGGCGCGGAGATCAGCGGCGCGGTCGACGCCACCGGTCGCCTCACCGGGCGCCTCGCGCGCCCGACGCTTTCCGCGAACGCAGCGCTCTCCAGCTTCAGCGCAGGCGGCGTTGTCGTTAACCAGCCGGTGATCGACTTCACGCTGGCGCCAAGCGACGGCGGTTATGCCGGCCGCGCGGCCGCACAGGGCGTCGCGCGCGCCCTACCGCTCAATGCCTCCGCAAATGTCAGCGTGACAAGCAACGCGCTCACGCTCGCCAATCTCGACGCGCAATGGGGCGCGCTCGCGGCGCAGGGCAGCGCAACGTTCGCATCGGCCGGCGTCACCGCGGACCTCGATGTCAACGGCGCCATCGATGGGCTCGCGCCGGGCACGCGCGGACGGCTCGTCGCCGATGTCGGCCTCACCCCGCAGCGCATCGCCGTCAACGCGCAGATCGTGGACGCGCGCTCAGGCGAACTGCGCGTGCGCGCCGCGACCCTGCGCGCCGAAGGTCCGTTTGACGCCATCGCCATGACCTTCGATCTGCGCGGGCGTCTGCGCCAGGCGCCGTTGGCGTTCGAAGGCGCGGGCTTGCTCGACACGACTGGCGAGACAACGTTGCGTGTCGAAGGCCGCGGCGAGCTGGCGAGCACGCCGGTCTTCACGCGCGCGCCGATGATCGCGACGTGGCGCGACGGCGGCGGCTCGAGCGCCTCGCTGAATGTTGCGCTGGGCGAAGGCATTCTGCAGGCGCAGTGGCGCGAGCGCGGGCGGGCGGTTTCCGGCAGCGCGCAAGTGGAGCGCGCCCCGCTCGCTCCGCTCGCGGCGATCTGGGGCGAACGCGCCACCGGCGCTATCGACGGTCGGGTTACGCTCGCGAGCAGCGGCAGAGGTCTTGCCGGCGACGCCGACGTGCAACTCACGGACGCCCGCTTCGCGGGCCGCCAGCGCGGCACGCTCGACATGCGCATTATTGGCGATCTCGACCCCGGGCGCCTCCGCGCCCTCGTCGACGCCACGTCGAGCGACGGCCTCGCCGCACGCTTCGAGGCCGACGCGCCGGTGACGACGAGCGCCGATCCGATCCGTATCGCGCTGGCGCCCGAGCGGCGCGGCCGCGCGACATGGTCGATCCATGGGCCCGCGCAAACGCTGTGGGCCGCCGCACGGCTGCAAGACCAATCGCTTGAAGGCCAACTCGACGGCGAAGGCGAACTCTTGTTCGGCGCGGGCTACCTGTCGGGCGCCGGCCATGTCCAGATCGTGGACGGGCGCTTCGAGGATAAGCTCACCGGCGTCACGCTGGTCGATCTCGATGCGCGCATTGCCATCGACGATCGCGGCGTCAGTATCGAGAACTTCACGGCCGCGGGCCCGCGCGGCGGGCGCCTTACCGCGACTGGCGGCAGCGCCAACCAGCGCGAGGGACGCATCGACGTGACGGTGGATGAAATGCGCATCGCCGATCGGCCGGACGCGAACGCGGTCGCCTCCGGCAATCTCACGCTACAATGGGAAGGCTTGCGCTCCTCACTGACGGGCGAACTCAACATCGTCGAAGCCAATCTCGACATCGCTTCCAATCCCGAAGCAGGCATCCCGACCATGGAGGTGATCGAAATCAACCGTCCGGGAGAGTGGGACGAAGACGAGGAAGAAGGCGCGCCCAGGCGCAACGGGAGCACCGAACTCAATGTCGCGATTACGGCGCCTGGGCGCGTGTTCACGCGCGGCCGCGGCCTGGATGCGGAATGGGCGCTCGACCTGCGCCTGCAAGGCACGGCCGACGCTCCTCGCATCTTCGGCACGGCGCGCGCGGTGCGCGGGACGATTGCTCTCGCCGGCCAGCCGTTCGAGATCGACGAAGCGCGCATCGTCTTCCCAGGCGATCCAATGGATGCGCGCATCGACCTCGCCGCCACGCGCGACACCGCCGATCTCACCGCCTATCTGCGCCTGACCGGCACGGCGCGGGATCCGGAAATCACCTTCACCAGCGACCCGCCCCTGCCGGAGGACGAAATCCTGCCGCAAGTGCTGTTCGGCCGTTCTGTCGAGGACCTCTCGCCGCTCGAAGCCGCGCAGCTTGCCGGAAGCCTCGCCGCGCTTTCGGGCCGCGCGTCGCTCGATCTCGTCGACGCCGCACGCGCCGCCGCCGGCCTCGATCGGTTCAATGTGCGTCAGGACGAAGCCGGAGGCTTCCTCGTTGCCGGCGGCGTTTATCTAACACGCGACGTCTACGTCGAAGTTGGCCGCACCGGCACAGGGCAAGCGCAAACCAGCGTGGAATGGACGCTTCGCCCGCGCCTCGTCCTCATCACCAGCTTCCTCGGCAATGGCGACCAGCGCGTCTCGCTGCGCTGGCGGCGCGAGACGGATTGAGCGAATAGCGAATAGTGAGTAGCGAATAGAGGCGCCCTGGCCCCGGCCCAACGCGTTCCCCTATTCGCTATTCGCCACTCGCTATTCGCTTCCCATGAAATTCCTCGACCAAGCCAAGATTTACATCCGCTCCGGCAATGGCGGCGCGGGGGCGGTCTCGTTCCGGCGCGAGAAATTCATCGAGTTCGGCGGGCCTGACGGCGGCGACGGCGGCAAGGGGGGCGACGTCTGGATCGAGAGCGTCGATGGCCTCAACACGCTGATCGATTATCGCTACCAGCAACACTACAAGGCCGGCACCGGCGGGCACGGGATGGGCAAGAGCCGTCACGGCGCCGACGGACAAGACGTCGTGCTGCGCGTGCCCACCGGCACGCAAGTATTGGATGAAGACAGGGAAACGCTGATCGCCGATCTTTCCGAACCGGGCATGCGCGTCCTGCTTGCGCGCGGCGGCAATGGCGGGTTTGGCAACGAACATTTCAAGTCTTCCGTCAACCGAGCGCCGCGCCACGCCAATCCCGGCCAAGAAGGCGAAGATCGCACGCTGTGGCTGCGCTTGAAACTGATCGCCGACGCCGGCCTCATCGGCTTGCCGAACGCGGGCAAATCGACGTTTCTCCGCGCGGTTAGCGCGGCCACGCCGAAAGTTGCGGATTACCCCTTCACGACGCTGCATCCGCACCTGGGCGTGGTCTCGCTTGGCGAAGGCGCGCGCTTTGTAATGGCGGACTTGCCCGGCCTGATCGAAGGCGCCGCAGAAGGCGCAGGCCTCGGCACGCGCTTTCTCGGCCATGCCGAACGTTGCGTCGCGCTCGTGCACCTGATCGACATTACGCAAGACGATCCGGTCGCCGCCTATCGCACCGTGCGCCATGAGCTCGAAAGCTATGCTGACGAACTCGGCGCCAAACCCGAGCTCGTCGCGTTGAACAAGATCGACGCGCTGCCGGCGGAAGAGGCGGAACAGAAGCGAGCCGAGCTTGCAAGAGCGATCGGCAAAGATGTCCGTCTCGTCTCGGGCGTCTCAGGCGCCGGCGTGCGCGATCTCGTGAATGAGATCGCGACCATGCTGCGCGCGCGCAAGCAAGGGGAAGCAAAGAAAGCTCAGCCCGAGGAAGATTGGACGCCGTAAAGGAGCGCGGGTCTTCGGGCCCGCTTCAACTCCGGTCTTGGAGCAAAACCATGCTCCTGTTCAGCGCCCTTCCACCCGCCGCCGCGCTTCGATGGACTCGCGCGGATCGAGGCCCAGCAAGTCCGTCACGCGGCGCAGCAGCGTCTCTTCGTGTTTCTCGCGCACGCCATCCGCCAGCGCGACGCGCCACATGGCTTCGACCACGGCGGCGCGTTCTTCATAGGGAATGTGCTTCTTCACGGTCGAGGTAAAGCGATAGAGGTCGAGCGAAGCGCGCTCGGCTTCCTCGCCTTCGGCGCGCAGCGCGGCGGCTTGGGCAGGGTTAAGCCCATAGCGCTCCGCCAGCACGCGCTCGATCTGCGCGCATTCGGCTTCTTCATAGGCGTGATCGGCGTGCGCCGCGATCACCAGAAGCGCCGCTACCGCCACACGGCTTTCGTCCTGCGTAAGCGGCCCCTCGACCGATTCACCTGTCAGCTTGCGCAGAAGGCTGGAAATCATCGTGGCGACCTAGAGGCGAGACAAGCTCTTTGCGCAACGTCTCTGAGTGGCGTTGGGTGCGCGGTCTCATGCTAGAGTGGCGCTCAAGCACATGCGGCACGACCTTCCCCTGGCATACCCCGGCATGAAGATCGGGCTGTTCGGCGGCAGCTTCGATCCCGCGCACGAGGGTCATCGGCATGTCGCCGAAACGGCGCTGAAGCGGCTCTCTCTCGACCGCATATGGTGGCTCGTTTCGCCGCAAAATCCGCTTAAGCCCAAATCCAGCCCCTTCGCCAAACGGCTAAAATCGGCGCAGGCGCAAGCACGCGGTTCGCGCATGCTTGTAACGGACCTCGAGCAGAAACTGGGTTGCGCCTACACCTATCAGACGCTGCGCGCGCTGGGGCGCCTCTACCCTGGCGTCCATTTCTATCTCGTCATGGGCGCCGACAATTTGGCGAACTTCCGCAAGTGGCGAAATTGGCGCGAAGTGGCTGATTCCGTCCCGGTGATCGTTGTGTCCCGCCCTGGCGCGGGCCCGGACAAGCGCCTAAATGCGCCCAAACACTGGATTTTTCTCAACGCGCGGCATCATCCTCACTCCTCCACAGCCCTTCGCGCGGCCAAGCGTCCGGCAGTGGCGAAACCGAAGCGAAAGTGATAGCGTTGGAACATCTGGGGCAGCAGAAGGAAGCACAGACCTGTCGCCTGAACTGAAGCGCGCGCCGGCCGCGTCCACCGCCGGAAACGCCCTCGCCGCCGCCGATCGGCCCGCGCGGGGCATCGATGTCGATGCGGCTACGCGCGTGGTGCTCGCCTCGCTCGAAGACGACAAGGCCGAGGACATTCTCGCCATCGACATTCGCGGCAAGTCCTCTCTCGCAGACATGTTGATCGTCGCGTCCGGCCGTTCTGCACGGCATGTGGCGGCGCTCGCCGATCACGTGTTGCGCAAGCTGAAAGATGCGGGCGTTAAGGACGTTCGCGTCGAGGGCCTGCCGCACGCCGACTGGGTGCTGGTCGACGCCGGCGACGTCGTCGTGCACATTTTCCGCCCCGAGGTGCGCGCTTTCTACAATATCGAGAAAATCTGGACCGGCGCGCCCGCGCCCAGCGCCGCGCTGTCGAGCTAGTCTTTGCGGCTGCTGATCGCGGCCATGGGCAAATTGCGCGACGCGCCGGAAGCGGCGCTCGCAGCCGATTATGTCGTGCGGGCCGCGAACATGGGCCGCCAGATCGGATTCAAGTCAGTCGACATCGTCGAAGTCGAAGCCAAGCCGCCTGGCGATCCACGTGCGGAAGCGAGCGCGCTCTATCGCGCCACACCCGACGACGCGCGCAAGATTCTGCTCGATGAGCGCGGCGCCGAGTGGACCTCGCGCCAATTCGCCGAAAAGCTTGCACGCTGGCGCGACGATGGCGTGGCCTGCGCCACATTCTGGATCGGCGGCGCTGACGGCGTGTCGCAAAGCGTTAAGGATAACGCTGACGAAAAGCTCGCTTTCGGCCGGCAAACCTGGCCGCACCGGCTCGTGCGCATCATGTTGGCCGAGCAGATTTACCGGGCTCTGACCATTTTGTGCGGAAATCCCTATCACCGGGACTGAAGATCTCCGGATGGGTATGGACACATGGCACGAGGCGCAAAACGCGCCCGCGCCCTCGCCGCATGCGCGGCAGGGGCCCTCGCGGCTTTCCTCAGCACGGCAGAGGCCCAGACCAGCCGCACCGCCGCGCAGGCTGAGCGTGAGCGCCGCGCCGAGACCGCGCGCGCCGAGCGCCTGCGCACCCAGGCCGAAGCCGCCCGCCGTGAAGTACGCGCTCTCGATGCGCGTCTGGTCGCCTCCGGTCAGCGGCGCGCCGAAGCGGAAGCGGCTGCTACCGCCGCCGAGGCGCGGCTCGAGAGCCTGCACCAGCAACTCCAGACGCTTACGGCGCAGCAGCGCGAGGCGCGACGCGCGCTCGAATCTGCCATGATCGCCGCCGCCTTCGCTCAGCGCCGGATAGACACTCGCGCCGCGCGCGCGGGCGTGCTGGCGCGGGCCGCCGCGGCCGAGTTTTCCGCAGCTCAGCGCAGCGCCGCCGCCGGACTGGAACAAACCCAACGTCTCGAAGCCAACGTGCTGGAAGAACGTCGCCTGCTTGCCGAGGCGCAGGCGGCGATCGACGCGGAACGCGCCGAACTGGTCAGCCTCGCCGCCCGCCGCCGCGCCGCCCAAGCCCGGTTGGCGCGAGACGCAGCCGCCGCCGAGCGGCGGGCGCGCACGCTCGCCGCCGAAGCTCGAAATCTGCGCGAGCTGGCCCAGCGGGCAGCGGCAAGGCCTCGCAATCCCGACCGTGGCGCAGGCGTCGTCCCCACCGCTTGGCTGGCCCCCGCCCAGGGCAGCATCGCCCGCGCCTACGGGGCTCGCGAGGGCCAGGGTCCGGCGGCCCAAGGTGTAACGCTGCACACTCGCTCGGCCGCACAGGTCGTCGCTCCCGCGGCTGGCGAAGTGGCGTATGCCGGACTGTTTCGCAGCTACGGCAATGTCTTGATCCTCAATCTGGACGGGGGGTACGTTCTGGTCCTTACCGGTCTGGAAACCATTACAGTGCAGGCCGGGGAAACTGTACGCGCCGGGCAGCCGATAGGAGAAATGCCTAGTTCGGACACGGCGGCGCCGGAATTGTATGTAGAAGTGCGCAGGGAGGGGCGGACAATCGATCCAGGACGCTGGCTGGCTGCACGCGGACTTGCTGCGGATCGAGGTGTTCGCGCTGGATAAAACAAGGGCGGACGATAAAGTCCGTATGACGCCTTCGGGCGTCGGGGAGTGCGGAAAGAGATGCGCCTAGCTTGGATTGCGGCCCCGGTGGCTGGTTTGGCGGCCTGTGTTGGCGCCTTGGCTTGGTCCGCTCCGGGCGATCGCGATCAGGGCGACATTTACCGTCAACTTGAGCTGTTCGCCGACGTGCTGGCGCGCGTCGAGCAAGACTACGTCACCCCAATTGACGAGCGCGAAGCCATCGAAGCCGCAATTAACGGCATGCTCGCCTCGCTCGATCCGCATTCCTCCTACATGGATCCGACCGAATATCGCGACATGCAGGTCACCACGCGCGGCGAGTATGGCGGCCTTGGCATCGAAGTGACGAGCGAAGACGGCGTCGTGCGCGTCGTCTCCCCGATCGACGGCACGCCCGCGGCGCGCGCCGGCATTCAGGCGGGAGATTTCCTCACCGCTATCGACGGCGAGACCATCGTCGGCCTTACCTTGAACGAAGCTGTGCAGCGCATGCGCGGCCAGGCGGGCACCTCCATCACTGTCACCGTCGCACGTGAAGGAACCGATCCGTTCGACGTGACGCTGACGCGTGAAATCATCAACGTGCGCGCCGTGACCGCGCGCGTCGAAGGCGGCGACATCGGCGTCATCCGCATCTCCACATTTAACGAACGCACCTCTTCGATGCTGCAGGACGCCATCCGCCAGGTGCGGCGCGAAACGGGCGGGCGCTTGCGCGGCGTTGTCGTCGACCTGCGCAACAATCCGGGCGGCCTGCTCGACCAGGCCATCGAAGTGTCTGACGCCTTCCTCGACGGCGGCGAAGTCGTTTCCACGCGTGGACGCCAGCCCGAAGACGTGCAGCGCTATAACGCGCGCCGCGGCGACGATCTCGCTGGCGTGCCCGTGGTCGTTCTCATTAACGGCGCCTCGGCTTCGGCCGCGGAAATCGTCGCCGGCGCGCTGCAGGACCGCAACCGCGCGCTGATTGTCGGCACGGATTCTTTCGGCAAGGGCTCGGTGCAAACCGTCATTCCGCTACAAGGCGGACGAGACGGCGCGCTCAGGCTCACCACGGCGCGCTACTACACGCCGGCAGGCCGCTCCATCCAGGGCGCGGGCATCACGCCGGACATGGAAGTGGCCGCACGCCGCATCAGCGCCGAAGACATCGCGCGTCTGCAGCGGCTCGGCGTCAGCGAAGCGGATCTCCCGAACGCTCTCGACAACGACTCGGGCGCGCAACGACGCGCCGCGCATTTGCCGGACGATCAGCCGCCGGAAGACTGGGCCGAGGGCGAAGACTACCAGCTCCAGCGCGCCATGGATTTCTTGCGCCAAGGCGTGGTGGCCGAGCGGTTGCGCCAGCGCGCGGGCTGAGGATTTAACGTCGCGCTAACGGACCTTAACGGCGCGCGCCAATAGTGACGCGTTAGGCGAATTCAGCGACTCTGCGCCGCGATGATTCGCCCGAAAGTGCGCCTGCCGCCGTCGATGCAACGCGCGGCGCCCTCACGCGCCAAGCCGGCGCGCCGCCTGCCTAAGATCGATCACCGCATTGCCGCGTTCGCGGCAAGCGGGCTTGTCGCGCTTATCGCCTTCGGCGCCATCCAGCTGTTCGGCGACCCGAGCGCGGCCGGCCCGCGCCGCGTGCTTTCGCTTGCGCCGGGCGACGCCGCCGCGAACGCGCCGCGCGTCGACTTCACAGACGCAGCTGAGGAGGGCTTTCAGCTCGAACAATATCTCGCGGAAGAGCTCCCCTACTCGGGCGAGATCGGCGAAATCGACGCCGGTGGCGAGCTGCGCGTGGCGGTTGTCGAGGCGCCGCAGGAAAACGGTCGGCCAGCTGCGAGCCCGCTTCCGCGCGCGCCGCTCGCAGGCTTGACCGAACCCGGGCCCAACGGCCCCCTGCCGATCGTCGCCGCCAATGGGCGCACGCCCGCGCAAGCTTATGCGCGCCCCTTCACGCCCCAACCCGAAAGACCGATGGTGGCCATCGTCATCGGCGGGCTCGGATTCAACGCGCGCACGACCGCCCAAGCCATCGACGAGTTGCCGCCGGAAGTTACGCTTTCCTTTGTGCCCTACGCCGACAATCTGCAGAGCTGGATCGACAGAGCCCGTGCGCGCGGTCACGAAGTGCTGCTCGAATTGCCGATGGAGCCGTTCGATCCCGACGCCGACGACACCGGCCCGCAAACCCTGCTCGCCTCCGCGTCCGCGCAGCAGAATATCAGCAGGCTCGAACAATTGCTGTCGCGCGGCGCCGGCTATTTCGGCGTGACGAATTACCAGGGCGCGCGTTTCGCCACCTCTGCACAAGCCTCCGCCCCTGTGGTGCAGGCGCTGCGCCGGCGCGGCCTTGCCTTCGTTTCGTCCGGCATCGGTCAGCGCACGGCGCTGAGCGTGGAAGCGCAGCGGGCGGGATTGCCTGTCACTTCGGCCGACCGCCTCATCGACGTGCGCCAGGAAGCTGACGCTATCGACGATCAGCTGCTCAACCTGGAAGCGCTGGCGCTGCAAAATCAGAGCGCAATCGGCACCGGCTTCGCGTATCCGGTCACGATCGAGCAGGTCGGTCGCTGGTCCCGAAACGTCGCCTCGCGCGGGTATCAACTGGCGCCAGCGTCGGCCGTGCTCAATGCACGCGCCGCGCGCCGATGACAGAGCCCAGAGACCCTAGACGCTACCGCCCCAATGTCGGCCTCGCGCTGTTTCACCGCGAAGGCCTCGTGTTTCTTGGCAAACGTTACGGGGCGGAAGGGCCTTATCAGTGGCAGATGCCTCAAGGCGGCGTCGACCGCGGCGAGAGCACAACCGAGGCGGCATATCGCGAACTGGAAGAAGAGATCGGCGTCAGGCCCGAGCATGTCGAGCTTCTCGAAGAAACTCAGGACTGGCTCTACTACGATTTTCCCAGCGATGTGCGCGCAAAGATGAAGTCGCGCGGGCGCAATCTGGGGCAGCGACAGAAGTGGTTTGCGTTCCGTTTCAAGGGACGTGACTCAGATATTAGACTCGATACCCACACCCCGGAGTTTGTAGATTGGCGCTGGGCGCCGCTGGAAACTGCGCCGGCTCTGGTCATTCCGTTCAAGCGCGCGACCTACGAAGAAGTGGCGCGGCGGTTCAGGAAGTATAGCGTGGGGGTTTCGAAATGATCGTCGGCCCATCGAGCTTGGTATTAGCGCTCGCCTCATGAAGCGCGCCACTGTCGTCACGCCCGTCGTGTTCGTGCACGGCGCGTTTTGCGGCGGCTGGGCGTTCGACGCCTTCCGCGAACCGTTCGAAGCGGCGGGCTTCGAAACGCATGCGCCGAACCTGCCCCACCACGAACGCGGCGCCGATCTCGAACAGCTCGCGCTATGCGGCCTTAAAGACTACGCGCACGCGATAGCGCACTACGTCCATGGCCTGCGCGCGCCGCCGGTGTTGGTAGGTCATTCGCTCGGGGGCCTGGTTGTGCAACTCGCCGCAATTCACACAAAAGCAGCCGGTCTCGTGCTGCTTGCGCCTTCGGCGCCGTGGGGCGTGCCGCCAACCACGCTCGACGAGCACGGCCACCAGTTCGGCCTGACGCTGCTCGGCGATTATTGGCGCCGGCCCATTCCGCCGGATTATCGGATCGCGCGCTCGACCACGCTGGACCGCCTCTCGCGCGAGGACGCGCGTCGCGCCTTCGCACGCTTCGTTCCCGAAAGCGGTCGCGCCATTCGCGAAGCGGTGCAGTGGTGGAGCGATCACTCCATGGCGAGCCAGGCGCCAGTCTATCGGATTAGCGCGCCAGTGCTTGGGCTGGCCGGCGGCAAGGACCGCGTGAATCCGCCGAGCACCGTGCGCCGCGTCATCGCGCGCTTTCCCAATGGGCAAGCGCACTTCCACGAATTTCCCGAGATGAGCCACTGGCTGATTGGCGAGCCGGAAGCCGCTGACGTCGCCAAGCTTACGCTGCAATGGCTAGAGGCGCGCGAGATTGCGCCGAAGCCAGCAAAGCGCAAAGCGTTCCAGCTCTCGCTGTTCGGCTGGGGCGAGTCCTCCCCTAAGGCCGCGCCGCAGGCCGGATCGTAATCAGCACGATCTCCGGGGGATTGAGAAAGCGCACCGGAATGATGCTAGTGCCGATGCCAGCTGTCACATACATGCGCTTGCCGTCTTCTTCGATCATGCGACACGCATAACGCGGATTGCGCAGCGGCGTGATCGGTCGGCCGATCAGCGGTATGGTCACCTGCCCGCAATGGCCGTGGCTGGCGAGCATGAGCGCCGGGCCGCGCGGCATTTCGGCGAACGCGTCGGGCGAGTGGCTGAGCACAAGCGTGTCGGCGTTTGGCGGCGCCCCATCGAGCGCTGCGGCGAAATCGGGATCGCCAGTGTCGTAATCCGCCAGGCCTGCAACGAGCACCGGCCCGCCGCTACGGCGAATGACGATGTGCCGATTCCACAATGACCCCACGCCTGCATCCTGCAGCGCCGTGGTAATCGCGGAGCGATCATACCATACGTCGTGATTGCCCAGCACGGCGACAACGCCGTAGCGCGATGTGATCGCCGCGAACGTCGCAACGCCGCCGAGAATTTCCTGGTTTTCCGCCGGCGACCGCTCAGACATGGGCGCGTGAAAGCCGACATAGTCGCCCAGCAGCACGACCAGCTCCGGCCGCAGCTCATTCACGCGGGCGACGATGCGCCCCATCCGCGCCGCATCAACGTGCGGGCTTCCCACATGCGTGTCGCCGATCGCCGCAATCGTCAGCGGCGCGCCCCGCCAATTCTCGCTGACGATCTCGACGCGCCGCACGACAAGCAAGTTCGGCTCAATCAGCCAAGCATAGATGTTGAGCCAGTACGCCGTTTCGAACAGGGCGATGGCCGTGAACAGCGCCCACCTGCGGCGCGGCGGGAGCTTGTCCCAGCGCTGAAACAGCCACAGCGCAGCCCAGACGACGACGGCCATGCCAACGCCAGCGCCGATAATGGCAGGCCAGAGGTGTGGATGCGGCACGGGCGAATAGTGAGTAGCGTACAGCGAATGGCAAGGGCCTGCGCCCCCATTCGCTATTTCGCTGTCTAGCGCGTCATCGCCGCGCGCATCGTCTCCAGGCGCGACAGCGCCGCTTGCGCGGCCGCGCGCTTCTCGTCGGTGTTGGCGTCACGCAGATCCTCCTGCGCGTTCTTCAGCTGCTGCTCCACCAGGGCCGGATCGACCTCGGCCAGATCCACCGCCTCTTCCGCGAGCACCGTCAGCCCGTCCGGCGTCACGTCGGCGAAGCCGCCATTGACGAAGATGCGCCGCTCGGCGCCCTCATTAATGACTTTGAGCGCGCCCGGCTTGATCACGCTCATCACCGGCGCGTGGTTGGGCGAGACGCCGAACTCGCCTTCCGAGCCCGGCACGACCACATGGTCCACTTCGCCATGAAACACTTCCCGTTCCGGCGAGACGAGGGCGAAATTGAGTTTGTCGGCCATGTTCAATTCGTCTTCTTGAATGCACGCACGCGGACTGTGAATTGCGGCGAGCGTGCGCCCTGCACTGAATGGGCAACCTCAAGCGAAACGCGTTTAGGCGGCGTCAGCTCGATGATGTAGGCGCGCACCCGCAGCTGGGGGTCGTCTGGATGCGGCGCCTCTTCGATGAACTGAAACGCCGGATAGGCGCGCCTCAATCCGGCTTCGAGTTCGTTCAAGGCGGCGTCATCGGCGCCTTTGAACCAGACGGTGGCGACGCCGACGCTCAGGTCCATGAACACGCCGTTGCCGCCGACCGGGTAGAAGAACGCCGAACCCTGCTTGGACCCGCCCGCGATCTGTAAGTTCGCACGCTGCGTCTGGGTCAGCTGCTGCCCCCTCACCGGCAGCTCGCCGCGCGGCCGCTCTTCGTTCGCAAGCGGGATGCACCCGTCGACGACAAGCTGCGCTGCGAGGCGCCCGAGAGTGACGCTTTGGCTCAAGCCGCCTCCGCCGCCAGACGCTGCGCCTTGGCCACCGCCTCTTCGATCGAGCCGACCATGTAGAAAGCAGGCTCGGGCAGATGATCGTAGTCGCCGTTCACGAGGCCCTTGAAGCCGCGGATGGTGTCCTTGAGGTCGACGAGCTTGCCGGGCGAGCCCGTGAACGCTTCGGCGACGTGGAAGGGCTGCGACAGGAAGCGTTCGATCTTGCGCGCGCGGGCGACCACGAGTTTGTCGTCTTCGCTCAGCTCATCCATGCCCAGGATGGCGATGATGTCCTGCAGCGCCTTGTAGCGCTGCAGCGTCTCCTGCACCTTGCGCGCCGTCTCATAGTGCTCTTCGCCCAGAATGTTCGGATCGAGGATGCGCGAGGTGGAATCGAGCGGATCGACCGCCGGATAGATGCCCTTCGCGGCGATGTCGCGCGAGAGAACGGTGGTGGCGTCCAGGTGCGCGAACGAAGTGGCCGGCGCGGGGTCGGTCAAGTCGTCGGCCGGAACGTAGATGGCCTGCACTGAAGTGATGGAGCCCTTGGTCGTCGAGGTGATGCGCTCCTGCATGGCGCCCATCTCCGTCGCCAGCGTCGGCTGATAGCCGACCGCCGAGGGAATGCGACCCAGCAGCGCCGACACTTCAGAGCCCGCCTGCGTGAAGCGGAACACGTTATCGACGAAGAACAGAATGTCCTTGCCCTGATCGCGGAAATATTCCGCGATGGTGAGACCCGACAGCGCCACGCGCGCGCGCGCGCCCGGCGGCTCGTTCATCTGTCCGAACACCAGCGCGCAGCGCGAGCCCTGCCCGCCGCCATGCTTGTTCACGCCGGACTCGATCATCTCGTGATAGAGGTCGTTGCCTTCGCGCGTGCGCTCGCCGACGCCGGCGAACACCGAATAGCCGCCGTACGCCTTGGCGATGTTGTTGATCAGCTCCTGGATCAGCACCGTCTTGCCGACCCCGGCGCCCCCGAACAGGCCGATCTTTCCGCCTTTCGAATAGGGGCACAGCAAGTCGACGACTTTAATGCCGGTGACGAGGATCTCGGGGACTGGCTTCTGGTCCACGAAGGCCGGCGCGGGCTGGTGAATGGCGCGCCGCTGCGTCGTGCGCACCGGCGGGCCGTCGTCCACCGGCTCGCCGATCACGTTGAGGATGCGCCCCAATGTTTCTTCGCCCACAGGCATGGAGATCGGCCCGCCCGTGTCGACAACATCCTGCCCGCGCACAAGACCGTCCGTCGCGTCCATGGCGATGGTGCGGACCGTCGATTCGCCCAGGTGTTGCGCCACTTCGAGTACAAGGCGGTTGCCGCGGTTCGTGGTCTCGAGCGCATTGTAGATTGCGGGCAGGTCACCGTCGAATGCAACGTCGACGACAGCGCCGATCACTTGCGCCACCCGGCCCTTGGATTTCTGTGCCATCTCTTCCTCACTCCTGCCGCCTGGGCGGCCAACCTAATTCATCAACCGAGCCGCGATCACGCCCGCCGCAACTGCCAGGAACGGCGCAACGATCAACGCGATGCGCCCGAGCCGCCGCATCACCGCTGCGCTATCTCCAAAGAGCCATCGCTGCGCCGCGTCACCGACAACGCCTCGCCCTCGCTCACGTCCACGCACTGCACATTGCCGTCGGCGCTGATTTCTACCTGTTCGGCCCCTGCGATCATGCAGCTGTCGCCGCCGCAATTTGCGTCGGCGCCCGGCCCCGCTGTCAGCATCGACACGCCCTCGGCCATGTCGACGTACACGCTCGGCTGCGCGCAATAGCCATCTGCATCGACCGCATCTGCATTGGTCGCGCGCGCGATCATCACGCCCGTGCTTGCGCACACCACTGGCGTCACAACGGCGGCGATCAAAGTCCGCTTCTTCATGGCTACCCCTCCACCGCCAGTTCGACCGGAATGTTGTTGCGCGTCGCCTTCGAGTACGGGCACATCTGGTGCGCCGCCTCCAGAAGCTCCTGCACCTTCGCGCGGTCGAGGCCCGCCACGGCCAGCGTCAGCTTGGCGGAAAGGCCTAAGCCGCCTTCTTCGCGGCCGATGCCGACTTCGCAGGTCACGATCGCATTCGCCGCGTCGATGTTCTTCTGCTTGGCGATGAACAGCACCGCGCCGTTAAAGCACGTCGCCCAACCCATCGCGAACAGCTGCTCCGGGTTCACGCCCTCGCCCGAGCCGCCGAGGGGCTTGGAGTGCTCCATGTGGAAATAGATGCCGCCTTCAGCGAGCGACACCTTCCCTCCGGCGCGTCCGCCCTTGGAAACCGCCTTCGTTCTATAAAGAGGATCGGCCATCAGAGCGCCTCCGCACCGGAAATGATTTCAATGAGTTCTTTCGTGATGTTCGCCTGGCGCTGGCGGTTGTAGCGAAGCGTCAGCTTGCGAATGAGATCGCCTGCGTTGCGCGTCGCGTTGTCCATCGCGCTCATCTGCGCGCCGTAGAAGCCGGCCTGGTTTTCGAGCAGCGCCTGGAGGATCTGGCCATTTAGATATTTCGGCAGCAGCGCTTCGAGAATCTCTTCTTCGCTCGGCTCGTACTCGTACACCGCGCCCTTGAGGTCCGGGGACTTCACGCCCTCCGGCGCCCGCGCCGGGATCAGCTGCAGCGCCGTCGGCGCCTGGCTGATCACCGACTTGAAGCGCGAGAAGAACAGCGTCGCCACGTCGAAGGAATTGGCGGCGAAGAGATCGAGGATCACTTCGCTGACAACGCGCGCCGTATCGCCGCTCACGTTGCGATGCCCGGAAAGATCGACATATTGGACGATCTTGTCGCCATGTAGGCGTTTGAGCTGATCGCGGCCCTTCTTGCCGACGGCCAGAATCTTCACCGTCTTGCCCGCGCGCTCGAGTTCGGCGATGCGCTCGCGCGCCGCGCGCACGATCTGCGTGTTGAAGCCCCCGCACAGCCCGCGCTCGCTCGTCATCACAACGAGCAGATGCACGTCGTCCTTGCCCGTGCCGCGCAGCAGCGCCGGCGCGCTCTGGCTGCCGCCCACCGCCGCCGCGAGATTGGCGATTACGCGCGCCATGCGATCCGCGTAGGGGCGCGCCGCTTCCGCCGCCCCCTGCGCGCGCTTCAGCTTCGCCGCCGCCACCATTTGCATCGCCTTGGTGATCTTCTGCGTGGACTTCACGCTGGCGATGCGATTGCGGAATTCCTTTAAGCTCGGCATCGAAATCCCTAACGCTGCGCCACGGCCGGGCGGCCCGCGACACCAATGAAAAATGCGCCCACCGCGCCTTCCAGCCAGCGCACGACGCCGCTGTCCCAGGCGATCGTCCGCGCACGCGCCGCCGCAAACGCGATAAAGGTCAGCCACACAACGCCGAACGCCGCATGGATGGCGAGCAACAGCACGCCGATCATCGGCGCGTTGGGTCCGCTCGCGAATTGCGGCAGCGCCGCCAAGTAAAAGAGCGCTACTTTCGGATTGAGCGCGTTGGTGAAGAACCCTTGCGCATAGGGTTGCTTCAGATCAAGCGGCCTGGCTGCAGCATCGCTTCGCCGCCCCTTCACCGCGCGCCAGATCATCCCCACGCCCAGCCACGCCAGGTAAAGCGCGCCGGCAATCTTCGCCGCCATGAACAACGCGGGCACGGCCACGAGAATGCTGAGCGCGCCGAACGCAATCAGCGAGCCGTAGAAGAACACCACCGCCGTCATGATCCCGGCGAGCGCCGCCAGCCCCGCGCGCGCGCCGCTGCGCGCCGCATGGCTCGCCACCAGCAGCGTGTCCGGCCCCGGCGTCAGCGTCACGATCAGCGCAAGCGCCGACCAGGCAAGGAGAGCGCCAGGCTCGATCACGCCGCGAACGTCGTGCCGAATTCGTCGAGCGCCGCCTTGATCTTATCCTCGACGCCGTCCTTGCTGATGTCCTTCTTCGCCACGATCGCCTTGAGAAGATCGGACTTCTTCGTGCGCAACCAGGCCGTCAGCTCTTTTTCATAGCGCTGAACCTGCTCGACCGGCACCTTGTCGAGATAGCCGCGCGTGCCGGCGTAGATGAGCACGATCTGCTCTTCGACCGGCACCGGCGAGAATTGCGGCTGCTTCAAGAGTTCAGTGAGACGAGCGCCGCGGTTCAAGAGGCGCTGCGTCGCCGCGTCGAGATCCGAGCCGAACTTTGCGAACGCCGCCATTTCCCGGTATTGCGCCAGTTCGCCCTTCAACGGGCCGGCGACCTGCTTCATCGCCTTGATCTGGGCGTTGCCGCCAACGCGCGACACCGAGATGCCGACATTGAGCGCCGGGCGGATGCCCTGGAAGAACAGGTCCGTTTCCAGGAAGATCTGACCGTCCGTGATCGAAATCACGTTGGTCGGGATGTAGGCCGACACGTCGTTGGCCTGCGTTTCGATGATCGGCAGCGCCGTCAAGGAGCCCGCCTTGTGGTCCTCGTTCAGTTTCGCCGCGCGCTCGAGGAGGCGCGAGTGCAGGTAAAACACGTCGCCCGGATAAGCTTCGCGGCCCGGCGGGCGGCGCAGCAGGAGAGACATCTGGCGATACGCCACCGCCTGCTTCGACAAGTCGTCGTAGATGATGAGCGCGTGCATGCCGTTGTCGCGGAAGAATTCGCCCATCGCGCAGCCTGAGAACGGCGCGAGGAATTGCAGCGGCGCTGGATCGGAAGCGGTCGCCGCGACAATGATTGAGTAGCCGAGAGCGCCCTTGTCTTCGAGCGTCTTGACGAGTTGCGCCACGGTCGAACGCTTCTGGCCGACGACGACATAAATGCAGTAGAGCTTCTCGCTCTCCGGCGCGTTCTTCTCGTGTGCTTCGCGCTGATAGAGGATGGTGTCCACCGCCACGGCCGTTTTTCCGGTCTGGCGGTCGCCGATGATCAGCTCGCGCTGGCCGCGGCCGATGGGGATCAGCGCGTCGATCGCCTTGATGCCCGTCTGCATCGGCTCATGCACCGACTTGCGCGGAATGATGCCCGGCGCCTTCACGTCGACGCGTCGGCGCTCCGTCGCTTTGATTGCGCCCTTGCCGTCGATAGGCTCGCCCAGCGGGTTGACGACGCGGCCGAGCAGGCCCTTGCCCACCGGCACGTCGACGATCTCGCCCAGCCGCTTGACCGTATCGCCTTCCTTGATGCCGCGGTCTTCGCCGAAAATGACGATCCCGACATTGTCGCGCTCGAGGTTGAGCGCCATGCCTTTAATGCCGCCGGGAAACTCGACCATCTCGCCGGCCTGCACGCTTTCCAAGCCATAGACACGCGCAATGCCGTCGCCGACCGAAAGCACGCGGCCGATCTCGGCCACCTTCGCTTCAGTGCCGAAGCCTTTGATCTGCTCTTTGAGGATGGCGGAGATTTCTGCGGCGCGGACGTCCATGATTGTCTTTCCTCGTTAGGCGGATTTCAGCGCCAGACGCAGCGCGTCCAGCTTGGATTTGACGGAAGCGTCGAACTGCCGCGAACCGACGCGTACGACGAAGCCGCCGATCAGGCTCTCGTCGACTGACGTTTCCGCTTCGACCTTGGCGCCCAGCTGCTTGCCGAGCGATTCGACGATGGCGGCCTTCTCGTCGTCCCGAAGCGGACGGGCCGACACGATTTCGACTTGCCGCGCGCCCCGCTCGCGCGCCAGCAGCGCCCGGTAGGAAGCGGCGATCGCCGGCAGCTCTCTGGCGCGCCGGTTCAGCGCGGCGACGCCAATGGTCTTGCGGCCGAGCTCCGAAAGCCCGAGCTTCGCAGCCACCGCGGTAAGCGCCTGCGCCTTCACCTCAGGCTCGATCAGCGGCGAGCGGGCGGCCTCGCGCAGCTCCGCGCTTTCGCGCCAAGCGGCCGCGAACTTCGAAAAGTCCTGCTCGACCGCGTCTAACTGCTTGGCGTCCTTAGCCAATTCGAACACGGCCTGGGCATAGCGCTGCGCCGCTTCGGAAGCTTCGCCGTCGAAGGTCTTTGCCACGTCTGTCTCGCTGCTTCCGCCGCTGGCGGTCCTTTTGGACCGCCCGCTGCTTGGACCCGTGCCGCTTGGGGAAAACCCAAACGCCAAGAGGCCGCTGCGACGCTCAGTGCGCGGGCCCCTGACGCGCGCGCGGAGTAACACGGTGCGTTCTGGCTTGACAACCGGCCCCCGGGGCTGCGGATCAGCGACAAAAGAGCCTGATTTGGCTGGGGGAAACGCAGACATGAGCGACGCCGCCGCACCCGCGCAGACGAGCCATGAGATTCCGCCGGGCAAGCTCCGCCAAGTCGTGGCCGCTTCCGCCGCCGGGACGGTGTTCGAGTGGTACGACTTCTTCGTCTATGGCGCCCTCGCCTCGGTCATGGCTCCGCTCTTCTTCGCAGGCCTGCCCGACGCGCAAGCGTTTGTCTTCACCCTGCTCACCTTCGCTGTCGGCTTCATCGTCCGCCCGCTGGGCGCGCTCGTGTTCGGCAAGATTGGCGACTCCACCGGTCGCAAGGGCGCCTTCCTGATCACCATCACGATCATGGGCCTCGCCACCTTCGCCATCGGCCTTCTGCCGACAGCGCAGCAGATCGGCGTGTGGGCGCCTATCCTGTTGGTCACAATGCGCGTACTGCAGGGCTTCGCTTTGGGCGGCGAATATGGCGGCGCGGCCATTTATGTCGCCGAACACGCGCACCCGAAACGCAGGGGCGCCTCCACAGGCTGGATCCAGACCTCCGCCTCCTTCGGCCTCATCGGCGCGCTCGGGGTCGTGCTCGGCACGCGGGCCGTCATGGGCGAGGATGCGTTCCGCGAATGGGGCTGGCGGGTTCCCTTTCTCGTTTCGATCGGCCTGCTCGCGATTTCCGTCTGGATTCGCTTGCAGTTGGAAGAGAGCCCCGCGTTCAAGAAGCTGCAGCAGGAAGGCGCGGTCTCAAAACGCGCGTACGCGGAGAGCTTCTTCGAATGGCGCAATGCGCGCATCGTGCTGCTCGCGCTGTTCGGCGTGATGATGGCGCAAGGCGTCGTCTGGTACACCGCGCACTTCTATTCGCAATTCTATCTCGAACGCATTTTGAAGATCGACAGTCAGACCGTGAATCTCATCATGATTACGGTCGTGCTGATTTCGGCGCCGCTCTACATTTGCTTCGCGCGCCTGTCGGATACGCTGGGCCGCAAGCCCGTAATGTTGTTCGGCATGCTTTTGATGCTGGCGCTCTACTTTCCCGGCTTCCATTTCATCACGCAAGCCGGCAATCCCGCGCTCGCGGCGGCCTCGGAGCGAACTCCCGTCACCGTCATCGCCGATCCGGCCGACTGCACGTTTCAGCTCGATTTAACCGGCGGGGCGCAACAGTTCGCGACATCCTGCGACATCGCCAAGAGCGCGCTCTCCAACGCCGGCGTGGGCTACACGACAGAGCCAGGCCCGCCCGGTCAGCTCGCGCGCATTCGAATTGGCGATCAGATCGAACTGGAGAGCGTCAGCGCCGTCGGCCAATCGTTGTCTGAAATCCGCGCCACGCGCACAGCCTTCGCCGGACGGCTCAGCGACGCGCTCGCGCAAGCTGGCTACCCCACCGCCGCGCCCGGCGCGATGCAGATGACTCGCTGCGAGGTTCACGAACTGAACGGCGCCCTCGTTCGTCGCTGTGAGACCGGCTGGAGCTTCGCCGAAGTTCTTCGGGTCTTCCGCGAAAAGCTGGGCGTTATCGCCGTCATGGCGCTGTTCATCGTCGCCGCCTGCGCCCTCTACGGCCCGCAAGCGGCGGCGCTCGTCGAGCTCTTCCCGACGCGCATCCGCTACACCGCGATGAGCTTTCCCTATCACATCGGCACCGGCTGGTTCGGCGGCCTGTTGCCGGCGATCGTGTTCGCCATAAACACGGCGACCGGCTCGATCTATCAAGGCCTGTGGTTTCCAGCGGTCGTCACCGCGCTTGCGGCGGTGATTTGCTTCTTCTTCTGGCCGGAAACAAAGGACCGGGACATCCACGCCTAGTCGGTTATCGGGGATCGGGAATCGGTCGGCGCGTTTGAAAGTCCGTCCCGATAACCGATAACCGAACATGGTTGTTCACCCATTCACCGCATTTCTGAACGAGAGCTTAAACGCTCTCGCTTAATCTCCATCCATGACGGCGATCCCCCACGCCGCCGAGGCCCTCACCAGCGCCCTTGACCGCTTCGGGCACGCATCATGGCGTGTACTCGAAGCGGTCACTGGCGTTGACGACGCCGATCTCGGCGCAGCGCTCGTCGACATGTCGGCGGCGAAGACGCAGGCCAAGGCCGGCGTCGCCGTGCTCCGCTTTTCCGACGAGATGTGGCGCGCGCTCGTCGAAATTGTGCAGGAGCCTGAGCGGCCCTAGAGCGCCGCTTCCCCTGGCCCGGCCAATCCCCTACATGAGCCCCCGCCGCTTCGGGGATTGTCGATCATGGATTGGGATGTCGCGCCGCTGCTGACGGATCCGGCCGCATGGGCCGCGCTCATCACGCTTATCGTGATGGAGGTGGTGCTCGGCATCGACAACCTTATCTTCATCTCAATCCTCACCAACAAGCTGCCCGAGCACCAGCGCGGGCGCGCCCGCCGCATCGGCATCGGCCTCGCCCTCGCCATGCGGCTGGTGCTGCTGTCGACCATCGCCTTCATCGTCGGGCTGACGGCGCCCTTGTTCGATCTTGGCCTGCAAGGGCCGCTCAACGATCACGGCGAACCGGATTTCGAGACCGCCTTCTCGTGGCGCGACCTCATCCTCATCGCAGGCGGGCTGTTCCTGGTCTGGAAGGCGACCAAAGAAATCCACCACAATGTCGATCCCTCGCCCAATGACGGCGTTTTCGACACCTCGCGCGCCGCGGCGATGAATTTCGGCGCCGCGATCTTCCAGATCATCCTCCTCGACCTTGTGTTCTCGATCGATTCCATTCTCACCGCTGTCGGCATGACCGATCACATCCCGATCATGGTCGCGGCCGTTATCGTGGCCGTGACGGTGATGATGCTGGCCGCCACGCCGGTGGCGAACTTCATTCACAAGAACCCCACCGTCGTCATGCTGGCCCTGGGCTTTCTGCTGATGATCGGCATGGTGCTGATCGCCGAAGGCTTCGGCGTGCATGTGCCGAAGGGCTACATCTACGCGGCGATGGCGTTTTCGGCTCTGGTCGAAGGGCTCAACATGATGTCCCGCAATGCCGCCAGAAAGCGGGCGCAGGTTCAGAATCAGCAGCCGCCTGCTTAGGAGAATGACGATGCGCAAATTGATGTTCGCCGCCGGGCTCGCGCTCACGGCCTGCACGACGCCCGCCCAAGTGACGACGCGCACGCTCGTCGCCGCCGATGCCGCCACATCGCTCGCCGTCGGCGAACGCGTGAGCGAAGAGCGCTCAACTCAGCCGGCGGCGCAAGGCATGGATCCCGTGGTCAATCTTGCGCTCCGCCACAGCGACGGCCGGCGCCTCGCCTTCCAGGAAGCCAACCACACGCCGCACGACGTCATGGCCCAGAGCGCGGGCGGCCCGCTCGCGCAGATCATGGGCTTGCCTGGCGAGGCCGCGCCCACGCTCTATCGCGCGACTGGCGGCGAAGCCGGCGCAGGCGCCTTCTTCTGCGGGCCGCAAGGCCCGGCCGCGATCGGCATATACGAAGCGCCGGATGGCATGATCCACGTCACCGGTCTGCGCCAGGAAATCCAATTCGAAACGCGTCCCGACGGCGCGACCGAAGCGGTCCCCTACTCGCCGGACCAGGTCTGCGCCCGCTTACGCTTTCGCCAGGGATAGCGCATGGCCGTCTACGCGCTCGCACAGCTGCGCATCCATGACCGCGAACGCTACGGCCGCTACATGGCGCGCTTCATGCCGGTGCTCGACAAGTATAACGGCAAGCTGCTCGCCGCCGACGACAGCCCGCGCGTGCTCGAAGGCCAATGGTGGGACCGCAACAAGGTCGTGCTGATGGAGTTCGCCGACAGCGCCGCCTTCCGCGCCTGGGCAACCTCGCCCGAATACACGGAGATCGCCGAAGACCGCAAAGCCGGCGCCGACGCCGTCGTGCTGCTGATCGAAGGCTGGGACCGCTGATCTGCTACGTCTTCAGTTTTGGCGGGCCTTGTGAGACAATACAGTCATGACCCGCAGCCGTTTATTGGAACAGCTCAGCGCCTTGCGGCCCTGGTTGAAAAGCCAGGGCGTGACGCGAATGGCGGTGTTCGGAAGTCACGCGCGGGACGAAGCTGGGCCGAAGAGCGATATCGATTTGCTCGTCGAGTTCGCGCCGGGCCGCACGCCAGATCTGTTCGCTTTTGCTGGCCTGAAGCTCGAACTCGAGCGGCGCCTCGGCGCACCCGTCGATCTGTTCACGCCAAATTCGTTGCATCCTGGTCTGCGCGAGCGCATCGAAGGCAGCCTGATCGATGCCTGAGAAAGACTGGCGCATTCTGGTGCGCGATATGGTCGAGTACGCACAGCACGCCCGCATGCACGCGGCGGGTATGGACGAGGCGTCGTTTCTGGCAGATCTCAAAACCATTCACGCAGTTACGCGGTGCGTGGCGCGTGGATGCTTCTATCCTGTGGGAGCTCGTGAATAGCAGCTTGGCAAAACTCGAAAAAGACCTGGCGCCATTGCTGGAGCCCTAGAGCGCCGGACTTGAAATGCGACCCACAGGTTGGATCGGTCGCTTGTCGCATTTCAAGTCCAAAAGGCGCTCTAGATTCAAGGGTTGTAGCGCGGCTTGTGGACTTGAAATTCGCTCCTCGCGCGCCATCACCATGAGGCGAATTTCAA
>Ga0073934_10000882_pt1 | contig 78644 bp, 70 predicted proteins | sample LarsenN4metaG_FD_76834 | JGI IMG/M metagenome (GOLD analysis project Ga0073934, IMG submission 76834) | Hot spring sediment bacterial and archeal communities from British Columbia, Canada, to study Microbial Dark Matter (Phase II) - Larsen... ...
GATGACCCACTGGTTGCTCTGCTGGTAGCGCGTCGCCCAGGGGTAGGCCACCATGCTGTAGCGCGGCTCGTGCCAGCGCGCCACCTCGGCGTTGCGTTGCAGCAGCGGCAGCAGGCGCGCCTGCACGTCGGCGTCGAGCGCCACGAAGGCGGCCTCGTAGCGATGCGGCCGGTCGAGGAAGAACTCGCCCAGGCCCTGGCGGTACACCGCGCCCTCGGCGGTGCCGCAGTGGTTGAGCTTGTGCACGACGCGCCAGTGCGCGCCTTCGCCGTCGCCGCTGCGGTACGCCAGGCCCAGGTGCGACCAGCGCAGCTGGTAGCGCGAGAGGTCCTGGCCGGCACGCGCCAGCACCACCACCTGCGCGCCGCTGCGGTCGAGCGCGCGCGCCGTGGCCTCGGCCAGCGCCATGCCCTGCGTCACCTCGGCCGCCGTGGTGGTCTGCGTCTCGCAGGGCCGGCCGGCCTGCGCGACCGCGGGCAGGCTCGTCCAGGCGACGGCGGCCAGGGCGAGGATGGCACCGGCCGCCCGCAGGCGCGCCGCGAGGCCGTGCGGCCGGCGTGTCGGGGCGGGCGCGCTCATCGCGTGATGCGCTCGTTGTGCAGCAGCGCGCGCCCCAGTTCGTTCGGGATGAAGGCCAGCGCGGCGCCGGCCGCCGAGATCACCCAGCCGGTCGAGACCACGCTCACCGCCACCGCCGTGCCGACCGAGGCCGACACGTGGCCGGCGAAGTGCACGCTGGCGCGTACGCCGTCGCTGGCGCGCTCGAGCATCCACACGGTGCCCGCCGCCGAAGCCTCGACCGCGACGATCGTGAAGGCGGCGCTGCCGGCCACCAGCAGCACCGGGCCGGCAATCGACACCGCGACAGGCAGCGCGAGCGACAGCGAGCTCGCCTCGGAAGGGTTCGGGCCGTGCGCCCGCGCCGGCACCACCCATGCGGTGCTCAAGGTGGCGAGGGCCAGTGCCACGGCGGTGGCCGCGACGCGCAGCGGCTTCGAGGAGGACGTGTGCGCAGACAAAAGCTTGGACATGGCTATCTCCAACACGGCACACCGCCTGGGCGTGCCGCGAAAGTCATCGTGGGATCGATCGGAGGGTGATGCGCCGCGGTTCACGCGGCGACGAGGCCCGGGGTGCGGCGCCTCGTCGCACGGCGCCGCCGGGCTGCGGGCTGCGTCAGCCCTGGCTGCCGCGCCCTTCGGCGTTCGCCATCGCGCGACCGGCCAGACGGGCTTCCTGCAGGTCGGCGTCGTGCTTGTCGCGCAGCGTCTTGGCCAGCGTGAACACGGTCGAGATCAGGAACAGCCAGCTGACGAGCAGGAAGCTCTTGTAGGTGGGGTTCACGTCCATGCGCCACAGGCCCCAGCCGGTGAGCGCCATCGCCAGCGCGAAGCCGGCCCAGACGACCATCGAGAACATCGGCGTGTCGACTCGCCCGCGCTCGTTGTCGCGCACGAACTTGGCGAGCGCGAAGGCCGCCGAGGTGCAGAACACGTAGCCCATGATCATGAAGGCGCGGTCGAGGTCGTCACCCGGCAGCCAGGCGAGGCCCGTGCCGCACAACGTGACTGCCACGCCGAACGACAGCCACACCTGCATCTGCCAGGCGCGCGTGTCGCGCTTCACCGTCACCATGGGAACCTGCTCGTTCATCGAACCCTCGCGGGTGGTTGCACATGGGGGCCATTCTTGGAACGACCCCTTCGGCTCGTCAAAGCGAAAGCGTGGCGTGCCCTGGCGCTGCACTGGCGGTATCGGCGGATCGGCCCCACTTCCGGGGGAAGCGGCGGGGGAAGGCTGCAGGCCGAGGCGGCGCGAAGGGCCGGCACCTCGCGGCGGTGCCACGCACGAGGACCTGTGACGCCTCGCCAAGTGCGAGGAGCGGTGCTCAGGTCGCGGCCACGAAGTGCCGGCGCGTGGCAAAGACCTCGTCGCCGAGCCGCGCCGAACCCAGCCGCAGCGAGCGCTTGAGCGCCAGGTCGAACAGCAGCGGGTTGTGCTCGCGCAATTCGGCCAGCGGCGCCTCGTCGGCCTCGGCCAGCAGGCCGGCGCTGCGCAGTCGCGGCAGGCTCGTCAGCCACTTCAGGCCGGGCAACGGGTAGTCCGAGCCGTGCAGCAACCGGCCGGCCCAGCGCCCGCCGTGCTGGCGCTCGATCAGGGCCTGCCACACGACCGGCTCGCGGTTGCGCTGGAAGACGGCGGAGATGTCGCCGAAGAGCCGCCCCTCGAAGGCGCGCTCGTCCATCAACCGCGCGAAGAGGTCGAAGGCCCGCACGTCGGGCGCCGAGGGCTTGTCGAGGTCGGCGGCGCGGCCGAGCGAGGCGCAGTGAGCGACGATGACGCGCACGCCGCGCTCGAGCAGCGCCCGCACGTGCAGCGGGTTGACGAGGTCCTCGCGGCGCGCGCCGGGCACCGCCTTCTCCTCGCCGCAATGCACGATGAGCGGCAGGCCGAGCGCCGTGGCCGCTTCGCCGAAGGCCAGGCTGCGCGCCTCGCGCAGGTCGATGTTCATCGAGCTCGGCAGCCACTTGACGGCCACGGCGCCGGCCTGGCGGGCCTGGCGCAGCGCCACCAGCGCGTCGGCGCGGTACGGGTGGATCGACGCCACCCAGCCGAAGCGCTGCGGCGCGGCCGCCGCCACGGCCGCGGCGTAGCGGTCAGGCACGTGCACGGTCGTGTGCTCTCGCCGCACGGCGCCGGCTTCGTCGTGCGCCTCGTCGAAGGCGAAGAGCAGCCAGCGCGCCCCGGGCGGAAAGCCCTCGGCCAGCGTGCGCAGGCGCTGCGCGTAGGCTTCGTCGATCGAGGCGCTGCCCGGGTCGACGCAGGCCGCCTCCAGGATGACGCGGCGCCGGGCGCGCTCGACGAGATCGAAGCCGCTCGTCAGGCTCGGGTGCAGGTAGCAGCCGGAGCCGCCGTCGCCGCTGCCGAGCAGGTGGCAGTGCACATCCCAGAGCTGATCGAGGGCAAGCCCCTCGAAGGCCCGCTGCAGCACGCCGCTGGCGGCCGGCGGCAGTGCCGGCCGGCACTCGGTGGCCCACGGGCCGGCACCGCGCGCCGGCCCCGCGAGGCCGAGGCCCGTGAACAGCCCGGCCGCCGCCATGCCGCAGCAGCCGAGGAAGGCGCGGCGCGAAACGGCCGTCGCACGCCGGGCCTCGCCGACGTGACCGGCGTGATGCGCTTTGCGAGCAGGCCTCCCCTGGCGCCCGCCGGCGGTGGGCTGGTCGGGCATCGCGCCGTCGGGCAAGGGATCGGGCATCGTCTTCAGGGCCGCGGATGCGGCAAGTTCACGGCGGGCCGCGATCGTGCATCGGCCGGGCGGCACGCGCCACGGCGTGCTGCAAGGTCGCTGCTAGAGTGCCCCGCGCGTACCGTGGCTCGATACCGGCCGGGCCCAAGGCGCCCATGGCCTCGTCCCCGGCCGGCGGCGCGCCGACGGCGCGACACCGCACCCGCCCCCTCCTCCGCATGTCCACCACCCGCGACCTCGTCGATGCCCTGAAGGCCGAGCTCAAGGCCAACGGCGTCACCTACGCCGACCTCGCCGAGCACCTCGGCATGGCCGAGAGCAGCATCAAGCGCATGTTCTCGCAGGCCGACATGCCGCTGTCGCGCATCGACGAGGTGCTGCGCGTGCTGCGCATGGACTTCGCCGAGCTGGCGCGGCGCGTGGCCGACACGCCGCCGCTGCGCCGCGAGCTGAGCGAGGAGCAGGAGGCCGCCGTCGTCGCCGACCGCAAGCTGCTGCTGGTGGCCATCTGCTGCATGAGCCAGTGGACCTTCGAGCAGATGCACGCCACCTACCGCTTCGCCGAGCCCGAGCTGCTGGGCCACCTGCTGCGGCTGGACAAGCTGGGCGTCATCGAGCTCAGGCCGCTGAACCGCTACCGCCTGCTCGTCGACAAGACCTTCCGCTGGCGGCCCGACGGCCCGCTGATGCGCTACTTCCGCGAGCACGTGGTGGCCGACTACTACAGCGGCGGCTTCGACGGCGACGGCGAGATGCTGATGCTCGTGCACGGGCAGATCGGCCAGAGCCTGGCCAGCGCCTTCAACGAGCGCCTGGCGCGGCTGGCGCAGGACTTCGCGCGCCAGCACCTCGCCGACCAGAAGCTGCCGGCCGCGCACAAGCGGCCCTACACGCTGGTGCTGGGCATGCGCTCGTGGCTGTTCGCGGCCTTCCGCGACCTGAAGCGCGAGCCGGCGGGCGGCCCGGGCTGAGGCGCCGCGCGCCGGCATCGCGCGGCCAGGCCGGTGGCGCGGCCGCAAGCTCAGGCCAGCTCTCTCCAGCGCCGCTGCAGCCACGCGCCCGACAGCGCCACGGCGCTCTCCGCCTCGTCGAGCACCTTGCTCATCGTGATGAAGCCGTGCACCTGGCGCTCGAAACACACGTACTGCACGCGGTTGCCGGCGGCCGAGAGCGCATCGGCGTACTGCCGGCCTTCGTCGCGCAGCGGGTCGAAGCCGGCGGTCAGCACCAGGGCCGGCGGCAGGCCGGCGTGGCTCTTCGCCAGCAGCGGCGAACCGCGCCAGTCGCTCCACGAAGCGGGCTCGGGCATGTAGTGGCCGCGGTAGTAGGCGATGCTGTCGGCGGTGAGCAGGTAGCCCTGCCCGTTGGCCTGGTGCGAGGGCGCGACGGCGCGCATGTCGGTGGCCGGGTAGATGAGCAGTTGCCCCGCCAGCGGCGCCCCGGCGGCGGCTGCATCACGCTCGGCCAGCGCGACGACCGCGGCGAGATTGCCACCGGCGCTGTCGCCTCCGACGACGATGCGGCGCGCGTCGATGCCAAGCGTACCGGCCTGCGCGCGCGCCCAGCGCGTGGCGGCCACGCAGTCGTCCACCGCGGCCGGGAAGCGGTGCTCCGGCGCGAGCCGGTAGTCCACCGACAGCACGGCGCAGGCGCCGGCCAGCGCCAGTTGCCGGCACAGCACGTCGTGCGTGTCGAGGTCACCGATCGTCCAGCCGCCGCCGTGGCAGTACACGAGCAGCGGCAGCGCCCCACCGCCACCGGCCGGCGCCGGGCGGAACAGGCGCAGCGGCACCGTGCCGCCCGGCGCCGTCATCGAGAGGTCGCGCACCTCGGGCAGCGCCGGCGGCTCGGGCTGGGTGAAGGCGCGGCGGTCGCGGTAGAAGCTGCGTGCCTCGGCGGGCGACAGCGTGTGCACGGCGGGCACGCGCCGCTCGACCATCAGGTCGATGAGGGCGCGGGCTTGGGGGTCGAGCATGGCGGCTCCTGGGGCAGCATCGTGGGAGGCCGCAGTCTACGAGGGCGGCCGTAGCGCGCGGGCGCAGCGGGCCGGCCGAGGGGGCGGGCGCGAGAGGCAGGCGAAGCAGGCGGGCGAAGGAGGCGGGCGAAGGAGGCGGGCGAAGAAGGCGAGTACGGGATCGGCCTCTGTCCGCCTCGTGCCCCGACCCTGAGACTGGCCCAGATACTTGCTTCCGGCAACCTTTTCGCCCATGCTCGCCGGATGAGCCGCACCTCTTCATCAGAGCGCCCGCCGGGCCGAACCTCGACGCCAGCACGGTCGCGTGACCTCACACAGCGCGCTGGCGGTGCCTCGGTACGGCGCACGCCGCAGCCGTCACCCAAGACTCCGCGTGACAGTTCAAAGGCGGGCGACGCGGCCCTGGCGCAGCGCGCCGAGGCCCTGCGCGCCTTCAACCGCTTCTACACGCGCCGCATCGGCCTCATCGGCGAGCGCGTGCTCGACTCGCCCTTCTCGCTGGCCGAGACGCGGCTGCTGTGGGAGCTGGCGCATGCGCCCGCTTCGGCGGACAACGGCCGTGCGGGCAACACCGCGAGTGCCTTGACCGGCACCCTCGGCCTCGACGCCGGCTACCTCAGCCGACTGATCGCCGGCCTGCGCAAGCGTGGCCTGGTGCTGGCGACCGCGGACCCCGCCGACGGACGCCGCCAGTTGCTGCGCCTGAGCGCCGCCGGGCGCCGCGCGCTGGCGCCGCTGGAGCGCCGCTCCCAGGCGCAGATGGCGGCGCTGCTGGCGCCGCTGCCGGAGGCGCAGCAGCGCGAGTTGATCGCCGCCGCCGATCGCGTCGGCATGCTGCTGGCCGAAGGCGACGCCGGGTCGGCCGCTGGCGCTGCCGCTGCCACCGCGGCCGCCCCCTCCGCGGCTTCGGTCGCCCATGCACCTTCGGCCCGTTCGTGGGCCAAGACCACAGCCCGCGCAGGATCGGCGCCACGCCTGCGCCCGCCCGTGCCTGGCGACCTCGGCTGGGTCGTCAGCCGCCACGGCGCGCTCTACGGGCAGGAGTTCGGCTGGGACTGGCGCTTCGAGGCGATGGTCGCGCGCATCGCCGCCGACTTCATCGACCGCTTCGAGCCGCGGCGCGAAGCCTGCTGGATCGCCGAACGCGACACGCCGTCGGGCCCCGAGCGCCTGGGCTGCGTGTTCCTCGTGCAGGCGCGCGACGATCACACGGGCGAAGTCGAGCCGGGCGTCGCCCAGTTGCGCATGCTGCTCGTCGAGCCGGCGGCCCGCGGCCTCGGCCTCGGCAAGCGCCTCGTCGACGAATGCGAGCGCTTCGCGCGCGCCCGCGGCTACCACCGCATCCGCCTGTGGACGAACAGCATCCTGCTGGCCGCCCGCGGCATCTACCAGGCCGCGGGCTACCGGCTCGTCGCGAAGGAGAAGCACACGAGCTTCGGCCGCAGGCTGGTCGGCGAGACCTGGGAGCTCGACCTGTAGCGGCAGCGGCCGCCTTCGCGGCCGACCGCGAAGTTGGCGAATTCCGCGAAGTCCACTATCGGCGGGGGCCGCCTCGGCCGGAACGCACGGCCACGCTCGGCGGCAGGAGGCCGGACACCGCCTGGTCGCCGCCCGGGCGCCGCCGCCGTGGCTCGCCAGGCAGCCGCGCAGCATCGGGTTCTGCGCAACGCCTCGTCGAGCAGCGCACGCAGCGTCGGCGCGGCGCTGCCCCGCTCCGGCGTGCGTGTGAAGCGGCGCAACGGCGGCGCGAGTGCGCGGCGCGGCAAGGGCCGCTGCAGCGGTCAACCCGCTGGGCGAGCGGTGTCCGCCTCCCCCTGGCGGCCCGGCTCGCCGTGCGGGTCGGGCGGGCGCGCCACGTCCCGCCCGCGCAGCCGCAGGGCCGCCATCACCGCGGCCACCACCAGCACGACGGCGCTCGTCCAGAGGACGCCGCGCGCGCCCAGCACGGTGCCCAGCGCGCCGCCGGCGAGCGCCCCCGCCAGCGTGGCCGCCTGTCCGAGGCCACGGATGCCGGCATCGGCCCGTGCCAGCAGGCCGGGCTCGACCACGGTCTGCCGCAGCGTGCGGTCGTGCACCGCGAACAGCGTGTGCCCGGCGTCGCCGACCACCTGGTGCGCGACGAGCAGTGCGACCGCGAGCGTCCCCGCCTCGGGCGCCAGCGGAATGCACAGCGCGCCCACCGCGCTGGCCGCGAGCCCCGAAGCCATCGCCGGCCCCGTGCCCAGCCGTCGGGCCACAGCCGCCGACAGGCGCGCGCCGATGACGGCCCCGAGCCCGCCGAGCGCGAAGATCACGCCGAGCGGCCCGGTGTCGAAGGCGAGGTCGCGCGCCACGAAGATCATGTAGCTCGTGCCCGCCAGGCTGCCCGCCAGCGCCAGCAACGCCTCGAGCGTGGCCAGCGCGCGCAAGGTCGGGTGGGTGGCGATGACTGCGAGCCCTTCGCGGACCTCGCGGCGCCAGCTGCGCGCCGCCGCGCCCCAGCGGGGCTGCGGCCGGCCGTGCCCGACGGCGGCGTCCTGCGGTGCCGAGGAAGCTGCCGCGCCGGCGTGCGTGGCGGCTGGCGCGTGCATCGGTGGCGGTGCCTGCGCCGGCGGCCGTGCCGGCACCTCGGCCACGCCACGCAGGCACATTGCCGAGGCCAGGTAGGACATGGCGTCCAGCACCAGCGCCGCCACGGCCCCGAGCCACTGGAACAGCCAGCCGCCGAGCGCGAAGGCCGCGGTCTCCGACAGGCTCGCGGCCGTCGACATCTGCGCATTGCGGTGCACGAGGTCGTGCGCCGCGACCCGCTGCGCCATCCACGCCGAACGCGCGACCTCGAAGGCCATCGTCAGCACGCCGTTGGCGGCCGCCGCCGCCACCAGCATCGCCATCGTCGCCGCGCCCTGCCAGGCGAGGCCGGCGAGCGCCGCCAGCACCAGCGCGCGGCCGCCGTCGCACGCCAGCATCACCGCGCGCTTGCCGTGCCGCTCGACCCAGGCGCCGAGCACGAGCGAGCCGAGGGCGCCCGCGGCCACGTCGGCCAGCAGCAGGCCGGCCATCTGCCAGGTCGTGGCGTCGAGCACCAGCGCCGCCAGCCACGGGATCGCCAGGCGGCTGAGCATGGCACCGAAGTTGGAGACCGCCTCGGCCGCGAGCAGGCGGCCGAACTCGCGGTCCTCGGGTCGACGTGCCATGGCGGCGATTCTGCGTCGGCACCGGGCATGCGACGGCGTTGCGGCGGGGCGTGCGGCCGGCTCGCATAGCATCGACGCATGGACGCCTTCCCCCGGGGCCTGCGGGCCTTCCGCCTCGACGGCCGCACCACCGCCATCACCGGCGGCGCGAACGGCATCGGCTTCGCCTGCGCGGAGCTCTTCGCCGAGGCCGGCGCCAAGGTGCTGCTGATCGATCGGGATGCCGATGCACTGAACGCGGCCGCGCGCCGCCTGCCGGGCAGCACGCCGGCGCTGCTGGACGTGGCCGATGCCGAGGCGGTGGATCGATGCTTCGCGCGCCTCGCCGGCGAGCACGGTCCGCTGCACGTGCTCGTCAACAACGCCGGCATGGCGATCCGGCGGCCCTCGCTCGAGCTCGACGTGGAGGACTGGAACGCCGTGGTGGCCGTCAACCTCACGGGCGCCTTCCTCTGCGCGCGCGCCGCGGCGCGGCACATGCCGCTCGGCGAGGCAGGCGGCATCGACGGCGGCGCCATCGTCAACACCGCGTCGATCATGGGCCTGTCCGGCGGCGGCCTGTACCCCAACATCTCCTACCAGGCCACCAAGGGCGGGCTCGTGAACATGACGCGCGCGCTGGCGGTGGAATGGGCCTCGCGCGGCATCCGCGTCAACGCCGTGGCGCCCACCTGGACCCGCACCGGCTTCATCGGCCAGCTCGAGGCGCAGCCCGACCTGATGGCGCGCATCCGTGCCGTCACGCCGCTCGGCCGGCTCGCCGAGCCCGAGGAAGTGGCCGCGGCGGTGCTGTTCCTCGCCAGCCCGGCCGCGCGCATGGTCACCGGCCACGTGCTGGCGGTGGACGGCGGCTTCCTGGCTCAGTGACGGCGGCGCCGGCGCCGCACCGGCTCCCGACCCGGCCGCGGCGCCGCGCGACAGGCGCATCGGCCAGCGCTGGTTAGACTGCGCCGGTCCCGGTCATCCATGGAGCCCCCGATGTCGTCTCGCGTGCCGTTGCTTTGCCTGGCTGCCCTGGCCGGTTGCGCCTCCGCGCCACCGGACGCACCGACCTGCCCGACGCAGGCCGAGACGGCCGACCGCGTGCAGCGCTACGTGTCGCTCGCGCTCGTCCCGAACCCGCCTGCGACGTTGACGATGGAAGGCGCCGCCTGCGGCGCGGCCAAGTTCATCGCCGCGCTCGAGCCGACGCACGGCAAGGTCGTCGGCTACAAGGCCGGGCTCACGAACCCGGCCGTGCAGCAGCGCTTCGGCATCAGCACGCCGCTGCGCGGCACGTTGCTCGCGAAGATGATGCTGCCCGACAACGCCGAGGTGCCGGCCAAGTTCGGTGCCCGGCCCTTCCTGGAGCCCGACCTCGTCGTCGAGGTCGGCAGCGCCGCGATCCACGAGGCGAAGACGCCGCAGGAGGTGCTGGCCTCCTTGTCGGCGGTGGTGCCCTTCATCGAGCTGCCGGACACGCTCGTCGAGGACCCGGGCAAGATCAATGCGCCGACGCTCGTCCTCAACAACGTCGGCGCGCGGCTGGGGGTGCTCGGCGCAAGGATCCCGGTGCGCAACGACGCCGCGTTCGCCGACGCCCTGCGCGACATGACCGTCACCACCGTCGACCAGACGGGCAAGACGATCGCGCAGGCCAAGGGCACGGCGATCCTCGGCCACCCGCTGAATGCGGTGATCTGGCTGGCCGCCGAGCTGAAGAAGAGCGGCATCACGCTCAAGCCGGGCGACCTGCTCTCGCTGGGCGCCTTCGGTGCCGGCCAGGCCTCCGCCGGCACCTCGGTGCGCGTCACCTACGAGGGCCTGCCCGGCAACCCGTCGGTCGGCGTGCGCTTCAAGTAGCGGCGGCGCCGGCCATCGCGGGCTGGCGCGCCGTCGGCCCGTTCAGCGCAGGTCGCCCGCCAGCGAGGCCAGCGTCTCGGCGGGCACGGCCACGTGCGCCGGGTAGTTCGTGTGGTCGCAGCCCACCTTCACCCCGGCGCCGGCTCGGATGGCCTCGCGCATCGGCTTCGTGAACTCGAAGCGCACGAAGTGCACCGACGAGGTCTTCTCGTCGTTCTCGCGATCCAGGTCTTCGTCGGCGATGGCGTAGACGCGCGCGTGCCCCTCCACCTCGACGAAGAGGCGGTCCTCGATGCCGATCAGGCGCGCCAGCTCGCGCTTGCGCTCGTGCGGATCGGGGTACTCGATGAGCATCGTCGCCTTCCAGTTCGTGCCGTCGGGCACCAGCGGCGCGTAGGCGTCGATCTCCGACTGGATGCCCTCCTCGTCGAAGATCTTCTCGATGTGCAGCATCTCCTGGATCTGCCGGCGGATGGTCTGTGCGTCCTCGAACTGCAGCGTCACGTGCTCGCCGAGCGAGACGGTGCGCAGGCGCCGGTGGGCGATGGCCTCGGCGCGGCTGGTCTTGCGGATCTTGGCGTAGGCCTCGAGCGTCATGAGGCTGTCGCGCGTGATGGTCGTGGTGGCCATGTCAGTCACTCCAGGTTCATTCGGCGATCGGGATGGGCCGTCGGCCGCTCAGGCCAGCCCGTAGGCGTGCCGCACGAGGCTCAGCGGGTGCTGCAGCGCCTTGGCGGGCGTTCCGGCCAGGGCCATGCCCTGGGCGATGTGGTGGCCGGCGAGCGCGCAATCGCTGCTGATGAAGTCGGGCTCGTCCTTGGCCATGGCCTTGAAGACGGGCTTGCCGATCTTCATCGCGATCGGGTGCGTCGTCGTCTTCACGCCGTAGGTGCCGGCGTGGCCCGAGCAGCGCTCCACCGTGTTGAGCTGCACCGTCACCGTCTTGCCGATGAGCTTGAACATCTCCTCGGTCTTGCGGCCGATGTTCTGCACGCGGCCATGGCAGGGGATGTGGTAGCTGACCTTGCCGAGCGCCGTCTTGAAGTCGGTCTTCAGCAGCCCGTCCTTGTGGCGCGCCACGAGGTACTCGAAGGGGTCCCACATCGCCTCCTTCACGAGCTGCGTGTCGGCGTCGTCGGGGAACATCAGGGGCAGTTCCTGCTTGAACATCAGCGTGCAGGAGGGGATGGCCGAGACGATGGCGTACCCCTCGCGCGCATAGCGGGCGAGCACCGGGATGTTGGCTTCCTTGGCCTTCTCGACCGCATCGAGATCGCCCAGCTCGAGCTTGGGCATGCCGCAGCACTGCTCCTTCTCGACGATCTCGTAGGGGATCTCGTTGTGCTCGAGCACCTTCAGCAGGTCCTCGCCGATGCCCGGCTCGTTGTAGTTGACGAAGCAGGTGGCGAAGACGGCCACCTTGCCCGGCGTGCGCTCGCCGTTCATCACGGTGCCGCCGTAGCTCATCGCGCGCCCCCAGCGGAAGCGCTGCTCGGCCAGCCCGGGCATCCAGGCGCCGGCGTTGACGCCGAGGCGGCTCTGCATGAGCTTGCGCATCGGTTGCGTGGCGTTCACCTTGTTCACCGCCTGCACGACGATCGGGATGCCGGCGAACTGGCCGTGCACGTCGGTGCTGGCGAGCAGCTTCTCCTCGGCATGCACCTGCCCCTTGCCGAACTTGAAGGCCTTGGCGCGCAGCATGAGGTGCGGGAAGTCGAGGTTCCACTCGTGCGGCGGCGTGTACGGGCACTTCGTCATGTAGCACAGGTCGCACAGGTAGCACTGGTCGACGACCTTCCAGTAGTCCTGCTTCTTGACGCCGTGCACCTCGCCGTCATCGGTGGCGTCGACGAGGTCGAAGAGGTTCGGGAAGCTCTGGCACAGGCTCACGCAGCGGCGGCAGCCGTGGCAGATGTCGAACACGCGCTCGAGCTCGGCGAAGAGCTTGCCTTCGTCGCGGAAGTCGGGGCTCTTCCAGTCCAACGGGTGGCGGGTAGGGGCTTCGAGGTTGCCTTCGCGCATGGTGTGGGCCCGCGCCTTGCGGCACGGGTTGCGTTCGGTGGAGGGGGCGGTGCGGCTCGGCGCGGCGCAAATGGACAAGGGGCCCGAAGCCCCTTGTCTCGCGACGGCCGTGCCAGCTCAGTCGACGAGCTGGTCCAGCGCCTTCTGGTAGCGGTTGGCGTGCGAGCGCTCGGCCTTGGCCAGCGTCTCGAACCAGTCGGCGATCTCGTCGAAGCCTTCCTCGCGGGCGGTCTTGGCCATGCCCGGATACATGTCGGTGTACTCGTGCGTCTCGCCGGCCACCGCGGCCTTCAGGTTGGCGCGCGTCGGGCCGATGGGCAGGCCGGTGGCCGGATCACCGGTCTGCTCGAGGAACTCGAGGTGGCCGTGGGCGTGGCCGGTCTCACCCTCGGCCGTGCTGCGGAACAGCGCGGCGACGTCGTTCTGCCCTTCGACGTCGGCCTTGTTCGCGAAGTAGAGGTAGCGGCGGTTGGCCTGCGATTCGCCGGCGAAGGCGTCCTTCAGGTTCTGCTCGGTCTTGGAACCCTTCAAGCCCATGGGGTACTCCTCGTCTGTGGGTGGATGAACCAATGATCACGGGGTCGTGCGCCTCGAGCCGGCACGCCGGCTGGGAGTGCAGCGGGTCGGAACGGTAGCAGAGGGCCCGGCGAGGGCCAATAAGAATGATCAATGCGGGCGATAGTCGCGCCCGGGGCCGGCGTCAGCGCAGGCCGAGCAGGCGCAGCGCCAGCTCGTGCAGGCGGCCCTGAGGGTCGACCAGGCTCTCGAGCACCGAGAAATGTTGCTTGCCGGGCAGCGTCTCGCACACCGGCACGGCCGTCGGGCCCCAGACGTCGCGGATGAGCGTGTTCTGGCGCAGGAACTCCTCGCTCTCGTCCAGGCCCACGGTCGCATAGAGCTTGCCCGCCTTGGGCCGCGGGAAGAACGCCGGGCTGAGCCGCGCCACCGACAGCGGCGTGAGCTTCAGGTCGGCCTGCAGGAAGGGCACGTGCCGGATCGGCTCGAGGTCGTAGACGCCCGAGATCGACAGGCCGCCGGCCAGCGGCTGCGGCGGCAGTTCGACGCCGAGGTTGGCCGCCACGTCCTTCCAGCGGCACGACATCAGCATCGCGACGAGGTGGCCGCCGGCCGAGTGGCCGGCCACCGCGATGCGCTGCGGGTCGCCGCCGTACTCGGCGGCGTGCTGCACGGTCCACGCCACGGCCTCGGTCATCTGCAGCGCGATGTGCTCCACCGTGACCTCGGGGCACAGGTCGTAGTTGGGGACGACGACCATCGCGCCGTCCGCGGTGAACGAAGGGGCCACGAAGGAGAAGTCGCTCTTGTCCAGCGCCCGCCAGTAGCCGCCGTGGATGACGATGAGCACGGGCGCGCCGCCGGCCGGCGCGACATCGGCCGGAAAGACGTCGAGCGTGGACTTGCGGGCCGGGCCGTAGCGCAGGTCGAGGGCGCAGCGCGCCTGGTTGCGCACCAGGGCCGAGGCCTCGGCCCAGCGCGTCAGGTAGCGCGCATGGTCGGGCACGAGGGCCCGGTTGTTGTACTGGGCCTCCAGCCAGGCCGGATCGGTGCTTTGGCGCATGGGCGGCTGCTCCTCGTGCTCGCGGCGGTGCGCGATGTTGACGGGGTCTCGGCGCGCGACGATATCGCAGGCCGGGCGCCCCGCGCCGGCCAGCCCGCCGCCGGCGATATAGAATGCGGGCTGTTCGTGGGGACGTAGCTCAGCTGGGAGAGCGTCGCGTTCGCAATGCGAAGGTCGGGAGTTCGATCCTCCTCGTCTCCACCACGAAACACGAAGGGGCCGCTCTCGAGCGGCCCCTTTCTTCTTTCCTCGCTCGCGACCGCGGGATCGCCGGCCGGCCGGCCCCTGGCGGGCGCGGCTGCCGCCGGGCGGCGCAGCGCCACCGGCCGGCGCCACCCGCCAGGCGGTCGGCGGCGTCAGACCGCGACCGACTTCGCCGTCTCCGCGTACTCCTCGATCTGGTCGAAGTTCATGTAGCGGTAGACGCTGCCGGCGTCCTTGTTGATGATGCCCATCGCCTCGTGGTACTCGGCCAGCGTCGGGATGCGGCCGAGCTTGGAGGCGATGGCCGCGAGCTCCGCGCTGCCCAGGAACACGTTGGTGTTCTTGCCCAGGCGGTTGGGGAAGTTGCGCGTCGAGGTCGAGATCACCGTCGCGCCCTCGCGCACCTGCGCCTGGTTGCCCATGCACAGGCTGCAGCCGGGCATCTCGGTGCGCGCACCGGCCGTGCCGAAGGCGGCGTAGTGCCCTTCCTTGATGAGCTCGCTCTGGTCCATCTTGGCCAGCGCGCCACCCACAGCTTCACCGGGATGTCGCGCTGGCCGCCCAGCAGCTTGGCCGCGGCGCGGAAGTGGCCGATGTTCGTCATGCACGAGCCGATGAAGGCCTCGTCGATCTTCGTGCCCGACACCTCGCTCATGAACTTCGCGTCGTCCGGGTCGTTCGGGCAGCAGACGATCGGCTCCTTGATGTCCGCCAGGTCGATCTCGATCACCGCGGCGTACTCGGCGTCCTTGTCGGCCTCCAGCAGCTGCGGCTTGGCGAGCCACGCCTCCACGGCCTTGATGCGACGCTCGAGCGTGCGCTTGTCGGCGTAGCCGTCGGCGATCATGTTCTTCATGAGCACGACGTTGCTCTTGAGGTACTCGACGATCGGTTCCTTGTTGAGCTTGATCGTGCAGCCGGCGGCCGAGCGCTCGGCGCTGGCATCGGAGAGCTCGAACGCCTGTTCCACCTTGAGGTCGGGCAGGCCCTCGATCTCGAGGATGCGGCCGCTGAAGACGTTCTTCTTGCCCGCCTTGGCGACAGTCAGGAGCCCGGCCTTGATGGCGTAGAGCGGGATCGCGTGCACGAGGTCGCGCAGCGTCACGCCCGGCTGCATCTGGCCCTTGAAGCGCACCAGCACGGATTCGGGCATGTCCAGCGGCATCACGCCGGTGGCGGCGCCGAAGGCCACGAGGCCCGAGCCGGCCGGGAAGCTGATGCCGATCGGGAAGCGAGTGTGGCTGTCGCCGCCGGTGCCCACGGTGTCGGGCAGCAGCAGGCGGTTGAGCCAGCTGTGGATGACGCCGTCGCCCGGGCGCAGCGAGACGCCGCCGCGGTTGCTGATGAAGGCCGGCAGCTCGCGGTGCGTCTTCACGTCCACCGGCTTCGGGTACGCCGCGGTGTGGCAGAAGCTCTGCATCACGAGGTCGGCGCTGAAGCCCAGGCACGCCAGGTCCTTCAGCTCGTCGCGCGTCATCGGGCCGGTGGTGTCCTGGCTGCCGACGGTGGTCATGCGCGGCTCGCAGTAGGTGCCGGGCCGCACGCCCTTGCCTTCCGGCAGGCCGCAGGCGCGGCCGACCATCTTCTGCGCCAGCGTGAAGCCCTTGCCGCTGTCCTTCGGCGCCACCGGCAGGCGGAACACGGTGGAGGCCGGCAGGCCGAGGAAGTCGCGCGCCTTGGCCGTGAGGCTGCGGCCGATGATCAGGTTGATGCGGCCGCCGGCACGCACCTCGTCGAGCAGCACGTCGCTCTTGAGCTTGAACTCGGCGACCGTGGCGCCGTTCTTCAGCAGCTTGCCGTCGTAGGGCAGCACGTCGATGACGTCGCCCATCTCGAGCTTGCCGACGTCCACCTCGATGGGCAGCGCACCGGAGTCTTCCTGCGTGTTGAAGAAGATGGGCGCGATCTTGCCGCCGAGCGTGACGCCCCCGAAGCGCTTGTTCGGCACGAACGGGATGTCCTGCCCCGTGGCCCAGATGACGCTGTTGGTGGCGCTCTTGCGGCTGGAGCCGGTGCCGACGACGTCACCCACGTAGGCGACGAGGTGGCCCTTCTTCTTCAGGTCCTCGATGAACTTGATCGGGCCGCGCTTGCTCTCCTCCTCGGGCTTGAAGGCCGCGTCGGGGCGCGAGTTCTTCAGCATCGCCAGGTAGTGCAGCGGGATGTCCGGCCGGCTCCAGGCGTCGGGCGCGGGCGAGAGGTCGTCGGTGTTCGTCTCGCCGGGCACCTTGAAGACGGTGACGGTGATCGTCCTGGGCACCTCGGGCCGCGAGGTGAACCACTCGGCATCGGCCCACGACTGCATCACCTCCTTCGCGCGGGCGTTGCCGGCCTTCGCCTTCTCCGCCACGTCGTTGAAGTAGTCGAACATCAGGAGCGTCTTCTTCAGGCCCGCGGCGGCGATGCCGGCCACGTCCTGGTCGTCGAGCAGCTCGATCAGCGGGTGCACGTTGTAGCCGCCGACCATCGTGCCGAGCAGCTCGGTCGCCTTGGCCTTGGAGACGAGGCCCACCTTCAGGTCGCCGTGGGCGACGGCCGCCAGGAAGCTCGCCTTCACCTTGGCCGCGTCGTCCACGCCCGGCGGCACGCGGTGCGTCAGCAGGTCGAGGAGGAACGCCTCCTCGCCGGAGGGCGGGCTCTTGATCAGTTCGATCAGCTCCGCGGTCTGCTTCGCATCGAGGGGCAGCGGGGGAATGCCGAGCGCGGCGCGCTCCGCGGCGTGTTGGCGGTATTGGGCTAGCAAGGGGGGCTCCTTCGAGGGGGCTCCAGCATGCACGGGAGCCTTTGCACGCACCTGACGCGCCCCTCACCGGGCGCGTCGACGTGCGGTCAACCCGGGATTGTACGGAGGCCGAAGCCGCCGTTCACACCCCTCGCACCCACCCCTACAAGGCGTTGATCCTCTCCAGCATGCCGGCCGGCCACGACTTGGACAGTGGCGACTGCAGGTACAGCTTCTGGGCATGGGCGCGGAACGCCGCCACGTCCGGCGCATAGACGTCCAGTCCGGCGCCCTTGAAGAACGTGGCGAGCTCGCCCTCCTGCTTCAGGTACTCGGCCGTGCTCCACGCGAACGCCTTGCGCGCCGCTTCGGTCAGCCGTTGCTGCTGCGCCGGGCTCAGCGCGTCGAACAACGGAGCGCGCACGATCAGCAACCCGAAGCCGATGTTGTGCCCCGTGAGCACGATCTGGTTCGTGACCTCGTGGAACTTCATCAGCCGCGTGTTGGGCAGCGGGTTGTCCTGCGCGTCGACGACGCCGGTCTGCAGGCCCACGTAGGTCTCGGCATAGGCCAGCGGCACCGGGTTGGCGCCGAGCGACTTGCCGAGGAACTGCCAGCTCTCGCCGCCGGGCATGCGCAGCTTCACGCCGGCCAGGTCCTCCGGCACGCGCACCTTCCTGCTGCCCTTGAGGTTGAGCTGCCGCGTGCCGTAGTAGGCGGGCGCCAGGATGACGACGCCGAGCTTCTCGCGCGCGAGCTTGACGAACGACTGGCCGACCTCGCTGCGGAAGATCTTCTCCAGATGCGCGGCATCGCGCACGACGTAGGCCGCGCCAAGGATGTCGAAGGCCGGCGCCTGCGCCGCGAAGTCCGAAGGCGGCAGCAGCGCCATGTCGAGGTTGCCGCGCTGCACCGCGACGAGTTCGGTGCCCTGCTTGAACAGCGTGCCGTTGAAGAAGGGCTGGAAATTGAACTCGTCGCCGATCTCCTTGGCGAAGATGTTCACCAGCGCCAGCGAGCGCGGCGCATCGGCCGTGGTCACGTCCGAGAACTTGAGGCCGATCTTCGCGCCCGCCGCCTGCGCGAGGGCCGTGCCCGACCAGCCCGCCAGCGTGGCCGCGCCGACGCCCGCCCCGATCAGGGCACGCCGGGTCAAGGCCTGGTTCGTCGTCTTGCTCATCGTCATCGTCTCCGTTCTTGGGGTGGTGGGGCAGCCGGCGGCTGCCTGGGTTGCAGCTGGCCGAAGCGATGCTCCGGCAGACCCGCGCCGATGCCATGCACGGCGAAGAGGCTGCCGGCCAGCGGCTCGGCCGCCCGCTGTGCGGGCGAGAGGAACTTGGTGGCGGTCGTGATGTAGAGCGTGCGCAGGTCGGCGCCGCCGAAGCACACGCAGGTCGGGTTCGTCACGGGCAGCGGCACCACGAGGTCGACCTCGCCGTCGGGCCGCTGCCGCTCGACGCGACCGCCGGCGAAGAAGGCCGTCCACAGGCACCCGTCGGCGTCGACGCAGGTGCCGTCGGGCCGCTCCTTCGTGGCCGTGTGGTCGGCGAAGACCCGCTGGTTCGAGAGCGTGCCGGCCTCGATGTCCAGGTCGAACCGCCAGCGCAGGTGGCGCCGCGTGTCGGTGAAGACCATCGTCCGCTGGTCGGGCGAGAACGCGATGCCGTTGCTGACGATCACCCCGTCGAGCACGCGATGCACCGAGCCATCGGGATCGACGCGATAGAGCGCGCCCTGCGGCCGATGCAGCTGGTTGTCCATCGTCCCCACCCAGAGGCGGCCGCGTGCGTCGACGCGGCCGTCGTTGAGCCGGTTGTCGAGCCCCTGTTCCACACGGGCGAAGTGCGACAGGCCGCCCGAACCCGCGTCGCGCCGCTGCAGCGACAGGTCGAGCGCGAGCAGCCGCGAGCCGTCGTCGCACAGCGCCTGGCTGCCGAGATACGTGCAGCCATCGACCGGCAGGCGCTCGTGCCGGCCGCTCGCGGGGTCGAACCACTGCAGTGCCGGCCGCTCGATGTCCAGCCACCACAGCAGGCGCTCGCGCTCGCACCACAGCGGCGTCTCGCCGAGCTGGTCGCTTCCGCGCACCACGCACTCGACGCGGCGCGGCTCCAGGGTCGTCACCATCGCGGGATCGGGGTCCTCCGGCGCGGCAGTGGACCGCCACCGTCCCCGGCGTGTCAAGGTACGACGGCCTAGGGGAAACCGGCTTGCAGCGAATTGACGAGGCTGTTAGTTTCCCTTGCGAATCCGCCAATTCGATCGACCCTTCGCCCGCTTCGCCGCCTCCCCCGCACCGAGCCCGCCCCTTGGCCACGCCGCAGCCCACCGATCGCACGCTCGCGATGCGCAAGCCCAAGTCGCCCGAGGCGAACCGGGCGCGCATCCTCGCCGCGGCGACGGCCGAGTTCGCCGCCCGCGGCTTCGACGCGGCAAGCATGGACTCGATCGCCGGCCGCACGCACACGACGCGCGCGCTGATCAACTACTACTTCGGCAGCAAGGAGAAGCTGTACCTCGCCGTGCTCGAGCGTGCCTACGCCGAGATCCGGGCCGCCGAGGAGCAGCTCGACCTCGACCACCTGCCGCCGCCGGCGGCCATCCGGCGCATCGTCGAGTTCACCTACGACTACTACGTCTCGCACGAGTACTTCGTGCGCCTCGTCGTCTCCGAGAACCAGGGTAAGGGCCGGCACCTCAAGCGCTCGGCGGCACTGCGCCGGCTGAACCGCCCCATCCTCGACCGGCTCTCGCTGGTCATCGAGCGCGGCCGCGCCGCCGGCGTGTTCCGCAGCGACGTCGATCCCCTCGACGTGCACATGGCCATCGCCGCGCTCGGCATGTTCAACGTCACCAACCAGTACACCTTCGGCACCATCTTCCAGCGGGAGATGGGCGCCAAGGGCGACATCGCCCGCCGCCGCGAGGTGGTGGTCGACATCGTGTCCACCTGGCTCGGAGCCACGCCCGGCCGACCCCACTAGCCCACCGCGCCACGCGGACAAGGAGACCGTGATGAACCATCGCATCGATCGCCGCCACCTGCTGCAGCTCGGCGCCGCCCTGGCCGTCCCGGCGGCGCTCGCCGCCAGGCCCGCCTTCGCGCAGGACAAGCCCAAGCTGCGCCTGGCCGCCGTCTTCTCCGACAACGACATCCGCGCCAGCATGGTCCGCCGGCTGGCCCAGGACGTGGCCGCCGACGTGACGATCGAGCCCTTCTTCGGCGGCACGCTCTTCAAGCAGGGCACCGAGCTCGTCGCGCTGCAGCGCGACAACCTCGAGCTCGGCAACGTCGCCCCGCAGGACATCTCCAAGCAGGTGCCGGCGTGGTCGATCCTCACCTCGGCCTACATCTTCCGCGACGCGAACCACCTGAACGCCTTCTTCGCCAGCGACCTCGCGGCGGACATGAAGAAGATGGCCGAGGACCAGCTGAAGGTGAAGATCCTCGCACCGGTGTTCTACGGCACGCGCCAGGTGGGCCTGAAGGGCAAGAAGAAGATCGCCACGCCGGCCGACCTCGCCGGCGTCAAGCTGCGCATGCCGCCCGGCGACGCCTGGCAGTTGCTCGGCCGCTCGATCGGCGCCAACCCCACGCCGATGGCCTACGCCGAGACGTACACCGGCCTGCAGACCGGTGCCATCGACGGCCAGGACAACCCGCTGCCCAACGTGCAGAACATGAAGTTCTACGAGGTGATGCAGCAGATCGTGCTGACCTCGCACCTCGTCGCCTTCGACGTGCTGACGATGAACCTGAAGGCCTGGAACGCGCTCGGCCCGGCGAAGCAGAAGACCTTCCAGGCCGCGGTCGACAGGGCGGTGGCCTGGAGCGCCGCCGAGCACCTGAAGCGCGAGGCCGAGCTGGCCGAGGGCTTCCGCCGCCAGGGCCTGGATGTCTACGTGCCCGACATCGCCGCCTTCCGCACGCATGCGCAGAAGGTGTACCTCGCGTCCGAGGAGGCGAAGGCCTGGCCCGCCGGCATGCTCGACAAGGTCAACGCGATGAAGTGATGGCACCGGGGCGCCCCGGCCCCGGGGGCCCCGCCATCGCCGCGGCTCCCCGCCCCGTCCACCGCATGCCCCCCGCCCTGCAGAGCGCCGTCGGCTGGATCCGACGGCGCGCCGAGAACCTGATCGCCGCGCTGCTGGCGATCATGTTCGTCGCGTTCATCGTCCAGATCGTCTTCCGCTACTTCTTCAACTTCCCGATCGGCTGGTCCTCCGAGCTCTCGGTCATCGCCTGGCTGTACATGGTGCTGCTCGGCTCGGCCTTCTGGCTGAAGGAGGGCGAGGAGATCCGCTTCGACCTCGTCTCCGGCGCGCTCGGGCCGCGGGCCCGCCGCGTCGTCGCCTTCGTCGTCGCCACCGCGGCCGTCGTGCTGTTCGGCATGGCGCTGCCGGCGACGGTGAAGTACGTCGCCTTCATGAAGGTCGAGAGCTCCTCGTACCTGAAGATCCGGCTCGACATCATGTACTCGGTGTACGTCGTCTTCGCCGTGGCGGTGATCGTCCGCTACGCCTGGGCGGCCTGGGGCGCGCTGCGCGGCGAGGCCGAGGAGGAGGTCGACGTCACGCAGAAGGGCTACGGCCTGTGAACCTCACCAGCCCCTTCGCGTTCGCCCTCTACGCGATCGTCGGCCTCAGCCTGCTCGGCCTGCCGGTCGGGCACGCGATGATCGGCGGCTCGATCCTGTACCTGGCCCTCTCCGGGCAGGACATGGGCACCGCCGCCGAGCAGCTGCTCAACGGCATGTACACGAGCTACCTGCTGCTGGCCATTCCGCTGTTCGTGCTGGCTGCCGAGTTCATGAACACCGGCAGCATCATGGACAGGCTGCTGCGCTTCTGCAACGCCATCGTCGGCCGCTTCCGAGGCGGCCTGGCGCAGGTCAACGTGGTGCAAAGCGTCATCTTCGCGAGCATGTCCGGCTCCGCGCTCGCCGACGCCGCGGGCTCGGGCAAGCTGATGCAGACGATGATGACCAAGGACGGGCGCTACCCGCCCGCCTACGCCGCGGCCTTGACGACCGTGTCGTCGGTGATCGGCCCGATCATCCCGCCGTCGATCCCGCTCGTGCTCTACGCGCTCGTCTCCAACACGTCGGTGGGCTACCTCTTCCTCGCCGGCGTCGTGCCCGGGCTGCTGCTGGGCGCGGCGCAGATGGCGCTCATCGCGGTCACCGCGCGCCGGCGCAACTTCCCCGTCGAGGAGAGGGTGCCGCTGCGCGAGATGCCGCGCATCACGCGCGAGGCGCTGCCCGCGCTGCTGATGCCGGTGATCCTGCTCGGCTGCCTGTACAGCGGCGTCACCACGCCCACCGAGGCGGCGGCGGTGGCCGCGCTCTACGCGCTGCTCGTCTCGGTGCTGCTGTACCGCAACGTCGGTGCCCGCGACGTCTACGTCGCGCTGCGCACGAGCGCCAAGGTCACGGTGTCGATCGGCATGCTGATCGCCGGCGCCATCGTCTTCAACTATGTCGTCACCGCCGAGAACATCCCGCGCACGCTGAGCACGCTGCTCGCCGGCTACCAGCTCTCGCCGCTGGTGTTCCTTCTCGTGGTCAACCTGCTGCTGCTGGTGCTCGGCTGCTTCCTCGAGGGCACGACGATCATCCTCGTCATCCTGCCGGTGCTGCTGCCCACCGCGCAGGCCCTGGGCATCGACCCGGTGCACTTCGGCGTGATGGCGGTGGTCAACGTGATGCTCGGCCTCGTGACGCCGCCCTACGGGCTGCTGCTGTTCATGATGGGCAAGATCGCCGAGGTGCCGCTGCGCGACATCGTGCGCGAGGTGATGCCGTTCCTGTGGGTCATGATCGGCGCGCTCGCGGTGATCACGCTGTTGCCCGACCTCGTGCTCTGGCTGCCGCGGCTCATGGGCTACAAGGGGTGATCCGATGGCACAACCCGATCCGCGCCCTCATCCGCTCTTCGTGCTGAACGGCTCCAACCTGAACAAGCTCGGCCTGCGCGAGCCGCACCTGTACGGCCACACCACGCTCGCCGAGATCCGCGAGCGCACCGAGCGGCTCGCGGGCGAGCTCGGCCTGGCATGCGACTTCCGGCAGACCAACCACGAAGGGGTGCTGGTCGACTGGATCCAGGAAGCGTTCGACCGCGAGGCGGCGCTGATCATCAACCCGGCCGGCTTCTCGTTCGGCTGCGTGCCGGTGCTCGATGCCGTCAAGCTCATCAGCAAGCCGGTGATCGAGGTGCACCTCACCAACATCCACCAGCGGCCGGCGCCCTACACGCACTCGACGGTGTCGCTGGCGGCGCGCGGCGTCATCTGCGGCCTCGGCCCCGCGGGCTACCTGCTGGCGGTGCGCGCCGTGGCCGACATGCTGGGCACGGCGCCGGCCTGAACAGATCGCCGGCGTCAGCGGCGCGGGCCCGGGCCGGGCGCGGGCGTCAGCGGCGCCCGTTGCGCGACCGCCCTTCCCGCTGGCGCAGCACCTCGATCATCACGTTGAAGGTGCGGCCGAGCTGGCCCAGTTCGTCGCGGCCGCGCACCTGCACACGCGCGGCTCCGTAGTCGCCCGCCTTCAACGCGTCGGCCGCGGCCGTGAGGTCGCGCAACGGCCGCACGATGCCGCGTGCGAAGCGCAGGGCCAGGCCCGTGAACAGTGCCCCCACGAGCACGAGACTCACCAGCAGCTGCTCGAAGAGCGCCCGCATCGGCGCCTCGAAGGCCCGGCGCGACGCGCTCACCACGACGCGCCAGTCGTGCCCCGGCACCTGCGCGAAGCCGGCGATCTCGTCGCGACCGTCCTGCAGCGAGCGATAGGCGCCATGCCCCGCCGCCAGCGCCCCGCCAGGCGCCGCCACCAGCCGCGCCAGCTCGAGCTCGTCCAGCGAGGCCACCGATTCGCGGCGGAAGCGCTGGTCGGCGCGGATCTCGGCCTGCTGCGCGGCACCGAGCGGCGCCAGGCTCGCGAAGATGCGCTCGCGGCGCGGGTGGTGCAGCACGACGCCGTCGCCGTCGAGAAGCATCGGCACCAGGCCGCCGCCTTCGCCGAGCTCGTCCATCAGCTGCGCCACCGAGGCGGCCAGCACGCGCAGCACGAGCACGCCGACGGGCGCGCCGTCGGGTCCGGGCACCGGCTCGGCGACGAAGAAGCCGCTCGCGCCGGCCACCGCGCCGACGACGATGCCGCTCGTGTAGGCACGGCCGGCCGAGGCCTCGCGGAAGTAGCGGCGGAACGCGAAGCTCCTGCCCATCACTTCGGGATCGCTCGACACGACGGCGCGGCCCTGCCGGTCCATCAGGATGATCAGCTGCAGGTCGGGGTCGGCACGCACCAGCCCCTGCAGGCGGCGCTGCAGCACCGCCGCCTCGGCGGGATCGGCCCCGGTCGGCGGCGGCTCGAGGAAGCGCGCGAAGTCGGCGTCGCTCGCGAGACCGCGCGCGACATGACGCGCGTCGGCAATGAACTGGCCGATGCGCCCGGCGCCGCCACGCGCGATGCGCTCCACGTTCTGCAGTTCGGCGCGCGCCAGCGCCTCCGAGCCGCCACGCACGTTCCACACGCCGGCCAGCCCCATCGGCAGCAGCGCCGTGGCAACGAGCAGCACCGCCAGCTTGAAGGCGAGCGGCCAGTCGCGCGGCGGCTTCAGGCGTCGCCAGGGAAGTCGCACGCCGGCCCACCGGGCCGCCAGCGCCCGGCCGGCCGTGCCCGACGCGCCTCGCCCGCGCGGCGCGGCCCCTGCAACGTTCCCAGCCAGCGCGGCCGGCATCGCGGCCGCGCCGCCCGCCTCCGGCATGCCCGCCGCAGCGGCGATGCCCTCGCGCCAGTCGTCGCCAGCCGCCTCGTGGGCCAGGGCCGACTGCAGGTCGAGGCTCGCCACGTGATCGGTGCACAGCAGGCGCCGGAACTGCGCGACGTCGCGCGGCCGGGCCGCCGGGTCGGTCTGCAACGTCGCATCGATCGCCGCAAGGAAGGCGCGCCCGAAGCGCTGGCCGGTGGCGGCGATGAGTTCCGCGGCGGGCCCGCCGGTCGCGGGCAGGTGCAACGCCGGGTTCGCGGCGCGCGCCTCCGCGTCGGGCACGCGTCGGGCCGTCGCAGCCCAGTAGAGCGTCGCGGCCAGCGCATAGAGGTCGGTCCACGGACCCTGCTCCCCGAGCCCGTACTGCTCGATCGGCGCAAAACCGGGCGTCACGATGACCGCGTCGGCACCGGCCAGCGCCGCCACCTGCCCGGCACTGCCGAAGTCCAGCAGCACGAGGCTGCCGTCCGCTTCGCGCACCTGGATGTTGTCGGGCTTGATGTCGCGGTGCAGGAACCCGGCCTCGTGCACGGCCGCCAGCCCCTCCAGCACCGGCAGCAGCAGCTCCACGAGGCCGGCCTCGCCGATGTGCCGGTGCTGCGGCCACCAGGTGCGCAGCGGCTGGCCGGCCTCGTACTCGAGCACCATGTAGGCGGTGCCGTGCGCCTCGAAGAAGCGGGCCACGCGCACGATGGCCGGGTGGCGGAAGGCCGCCAGCGTGCGCGCCTCGGCCAGGAAGCTGCGCAGTCCCTCGGCGTAGCGCTGCACGTGGGCGCTGGCGTTGGGACGCACCTCGCCATCGGCCGTGCGGAAGACCAGGCCCTCGGGCAGGAACTCCTTGATCGCCACCTTGGCGCTGAGGTGCACGTCGGTGGCGAGGTAGGTGATGCCGAAGCCCCCCTGCCCGAGCACCGACTCGATGCGGTACTCGTGCAGCCGTGCGCCCGCGGGCAACGCCAGGCCGCGCGGGTCGGGCAGCGGCGGCAGCGCAAGTCCTTCCGACCGCGCGCGCAGCGGTTCGGTGGTGGCGTCGGCGCCGGCACGCGCCGGGTCGCCGGCAGGCACCGGCGGGCGCACGACCGTGCGGTCGCGCTCGAAGGCGGTGCGAACGACGGTGCGGTCGCCGTCGAAGGCGGCACGCACGCGGGTGCGGTCGGGATCGGCGGCTTCCCCGGCGGCAGGGCGGACGCGCGTCGTGTCGAGGGGGTCCATGCCTGCGGCGGACGATCGGGCAGCGATCCAGTCTAGGTACCCTGCCGCGGGCGGGTCGCGCGAACAGCGGTACAACGGCCGCCCTGATGGACGCATGCACACCCACCGACGACCCCGGTGCCGCGAGCGGGCGACCCGGATCTCCTGCGCCGGGCGAGCCCGTTGCGCGCGCCACGCGCCGCGCGAGGGGACACCGCGCACCGCCCGAAGCGCGAAGGCAGGCCGCGCCCTGCACCTCGATGGCGCAAGCGGCCGCCGCGGCGCCGGCGAGCCGCACTTGCGCCCGGTCAAGCGCCCCGGGCGCCTGCACCCTTAGTGTTGCGTGATGACGCGCGATGCTGCTCGACCGACGCTGCCGAAGCGCTGCCGCGCGATGGCGCTGCTGCGCGCCGGCGAGCCGCTGCTGCACGGCATCGAGCGCGACGTCGCCGCACCCGGGCCCGGCGAGGTGCTGCTGCGGGTTCACGTCTGCGGCGTGTGCCGCACCGACCTGCACGTCGTCGACGGCGACCTGCCGGTGCGGCGCTTTCCCTGCATCCCGGGCCACGAGGTAGTCGGCCACGTGCTCTGCAGCGGCCCGGGCGCCAGCCGCTTTGCGCCCGGCACGCGCGTCGGCGTGCCGTGGCTGCACGACACCTGCGGCAGCTGTCGGTGGTGCCGCAGCGCGCGCGAGAACCTCTGCGAGTCGGCGCGCTTCACCGGCTGGACGGTGGACGGCGGCTACGCCGAGGTGATGACGGCGCGCGAGGAGTTCTGCTTCGCGCTGCCCGAGCGCTACACCGACGAGCAGGCCGCGCCGCTGCTGTGCGCCGGCCTCATCGGCTGGCGCGCGCTCGGCATGGCCGGCGCGGCGCAGACGCTGGGCCTGTACGGCTTCGGCGCCGCGGGCCATCTCGTGGCGCAGGTGGCCCTGCAGCAGGGACGGCGCGTCTACGCCTTCACGCGGCCGGGCGACGTCGCGGCGCAGGCGCTGGCGCGCTCGCTCGGCGTGCACTGGGCCGGTGGCTCGGACGAGACGCCGCCCACGCCCACCGACGGCGCGCTGCTGTTCGCGCCGGTGGGGGCGCTGGTGCCGGCGGCGCTCGCGCACAGCGAGCCGGGCAGCACCATCGTCTGCGCCGGCATCCACATGAGCGAACTGCCGGCCATGCCGTACGCGCTGCTCTGGAAGGAGCGCAGCGTGCGCTCGGTGGCCAACCTCACGCGCCGGGACGGCGAGGAGTTCTTCGCCTGGGCCGCCACGCACCCGCTGGCGTGCACGACCGAGACCTTCGCTCTCGCCGAGGCGAACGAGGCGCTGGCGCGCCTGCGCAGCGGCCGCCTGACCGGCGCGGCCGTCCTGAGCTGCCACTGACGTGGCCACGCCGCCGACCGACATGGCCACGCCGCCCACTTCAGCGCCTGCCGAGCGCCCGCCGCCGGTGTTCAGCGCCCGCGGGCTCAACAAGATCTACGGCACCGGCGAGACGCAGGTGCATGCGCTGCGCGACGTGGACCTCGACATCTGGGGGGGCGAGTTCGTCGTGCTGCTCGGCGCCTCCGGCAGCGGCAAGAGCACGCTGCTGAACATCCTCGGCGGGCTCGACGTGCCCACCAGCGGCCAGGTCCGGTTCTCGGAGCACCGCCTCGACGGCGCCGGCGAGGCCGATCTCACCACCTACCGCCGCGAGCACGTCGGCTTCGTGTTCCAGTTCTACAACCTGATCCCGAGCCTGACCGTGCGCGAGAACCTCGCGCTCGTCACCGACATCGCGCGCGACCCGATGCCCATCGACGAGGCCATCGCGCTCGTGGGCCTGACCCCGCGGCGCGACCACTTCCCGGCGCAGCTCTCCGGCGGCGAGCAGCAGCGCGTCGCCATCGCGCGTGCCATCGTCAAGCGGCCCGAGGTGCTGCTGTGCGACGAGCCCACCGGCGCGCTCGACTACCAGACCGGCAAGCTGGTGCTCGAGGTCATCGCGCGCATCAACGCCGAGCTGGGCACGACGGCGGTGGTCATCACGCACAACGCCGCCATCGCCGGCATGGCCGACCGCGTGCTGCACCTGGGCGACGGGCGCATCCAGAAGGTGGAGGTCAACACGCGGAAGATCAGTCCCTCGGAGCTGAGCTGGTGAAGCCGGCCGGCAGCACGCGATGAAGGCCCTCGACCGCAAGGTGCTGCGCGACCTGCGCCTGATGTGGAGCCAGGCGCTGACGATCGCGCTCGTCGTGGCCAGCGGCATCGGTGGCTTCATCACCACCCTGTCGGCGGTCGACTCGCTGGCACTGGCGCGCGACCGCTACTACGCCGAGGGCGGCTTCGCCGAGATCTTCGCGAGCGTGAAGCGGGCGCCCAACGCGCTGGCCGACACGCTGCGCGAGGTGCCGGGCGTCGCCGATGCGCAGACCACCATCGAGCAGATCGTGCGCATCGAGCTGCCCGGCCTGACCGACCCGGTGATCGGCCAGCTCATCGGCCTCGACCCGCAGCGGCCGCCGCGCATGAACCGCGTCACCGTGCGCAACGGCCGCCCGCTGGACGACGCGCGGCCGTCGGACGGCGCCATCCCCGCGCTCGTGTCGGCGTCGTTCGCCGACGCCCGCGGCCTGAAGCCCGGCGCGCGCCTCGGGGCGCTGGTCAACGGCAAGCGGCGCACGCTGGTGATCACCGGCATCGCGCTGTCGCCCGAGTTCATCTTCGCCGGGCTCATGGGCATGCCCGACCTGCGCGGCTTCGGCATCTTCTGGGTGCCGCGCGAGGCGCTGGCCGCTGCCTACGACATGAACGGCGCCTTCAACCGGGTGTCGCTCAAGCTCGCGCCCGGCGCCGACGAGCGCGACGTCATCGCCGCCGTCGGCACGCACCTGGCGCGCTACGGCGGGCGCGAGGCGCACGGCCGCGAGGACCAGCCCTCGCACGCGATGCTCGACAACGAGATCAAGGAGCAGTACGTGCTCGGCACCGTGCTGCCGGCGATCTTCCTCGGCGTGGCCGCCTTCCTGCTCAACGTCGTCGTCTCTCGCCTCGTCGCCACGCAGCGCGAGCAGATCGCGGCGATGAAGGCACTCGGCTACCCGAACCGCACCATCGGCGTGCACTACCTGAAGCTCGTGCTGGCGATCGTGCTCGCCGGCCTGGGGCTCGGCGTCCTGCTCGGCGACTGGATGGGCACGATGCTCACCGGGCTCTACGCCGAGTTCTTCCAGTTCCCCACCTTCGAGCACCGCATCGCCCCGGGCCTGCTGGCCATGAGCTTCGCGATCACGCTCGCCACCGCGGTGGGCGGTACGCTGAACGCGATCCTCGCCACCGTGCGCCTCGCGCCCGCCGAGGCGATGCGGCCGCCGGCCCCGGGCCGCTACCGGCGCACGATCCTGGAGCGGCTGGGCATCCGGGGCATCGGCCCGGCGCTGCGCATGATCCTGCGCAACATGGAGCGGCGGCCGCTGCGCACCGTCCTGTCGATCGCGGGCGTCGCCGCGGCGGTGGCCATCGTCGTGATGGGCAACTTCTTCCGCGACGCGATCGACCACATCGTCGACTCGCAGTTCAACGTCTCGATGCGCAGCGACGTCATTCTCTGGCTGGCCGAGCCGGTGGACAACACCGCGCTGCACGAGGTGGCGCGCCTGCCGGGCGCCACGCAGGTGGAGTCCGGGCGCGACGTGCCGGTGCGCTTCGTCAACGGCCACCTCAGCGAACGCGGCCAGATCCGCGGCCACACGCGGCGCGCCGTGCTGACGCGCATCATCGATGTCGACAACCGCGAGGCCAGCCGCCTCGAGGACGACGGCCTCGTGATGACCGACCGCCTGGCCGCCAAGCTCGGGCTCGCGATCGGCGACTTCGTGCGCGTCGAGGTGCTGGAGGGGCGGCAGCACACGATGAACCTGCGCCTGGCGGCCACCGTGCGCGAGATGATGGGCCTGAACGCCTACATGGAGCGGGGAGCGCTGAACCGGGCCCTGCAGGAAGGCGACGAGTCGACGTGGTTCGCGGTGTCGATCGAGCGGGGCCGGGAGCCGGCGCTGCTGGCCGCCAGCCGCGAGCTGCCGCGCGTCGTGGGCGCGTTCAGCAAGGCAACCCTGCTGCGCAACATGCAGGAGGTGAGCGCGCGCAACGTGCGCATCATGAGCACGATCCTCACCACCTTCGCGACCATCATCGCCATCGGCGTGGTCTACAACAACGCGCGCATCGCGCTGGCCGAGCGCACCTGGGAGCTGGCCAGCCTGCGCGTGCTCGGCTTCACGCGCGCCGAGGTCTCGGGGCTGCTGCTGGGCGAGATGGCGATCTGCATCGCGGTCGCGCTGCCGCTCGGCATGGCGCTCGGCTGGGGGCTCGTGCACCTGGTCGCCGTGCTGCTGAAGTCGGACCAGTTCTTCTTTCCGGTCGTGATCCGGCCGCCCACCTATGCCTGGGCGGCGCTCGCGGTCCTGGCTTCGGGCGTGGCCAGCGCGCTCGTCGTGCGGCGCCGCATCGACCGGCTGGACATGGTGGCGGCACTGAAGACGCGCGAGTGACGGGAGCGCCGGGCGCGACGCAACGAAATCGCAAGGACGAACGATGAAGAAGAAGACCTGGATCCTGGCCGGGGCCGGCGCGGCCGGGCTGGCGCTGCTGCTGGCCTGGGCCTTCGCGCCACGCGCGGTCGAGGTGGAGCTGGCCGCGGTCAGCACCGGCCCTTTCGAGACCACGGTCGACGAGGACGGCAAGACCCGCATCGCCGACCGCTACGTCGTCTCGGCGCCGCTGGCCGGCCGGCTCGCGCGCGTCACGCTGCGCGAGGGCGACACCGTCGCCGCCGGCGACGTGCTGGCGGTGCTGACCCCGGCGCTGCCGGCGCTGCACGACGAACGCACGCAGCGCGAGCTGCGCGCGCGCGTGGCCGCGGCCGTCGACAACGTGCACCGCTCGGCCGCGCGCGGCGACCGTGCCGAGGTGGCGCTGGAGCAGGCCCGCAGCGAGTTCCGGCGCAGCGAGCAGCTGGCCCAGCAGGGGTTCATCGCGCCGACGCGGCTGGACAGCGACCGCCTGGCCATGCTGGCCGCCGAACGCGAGGTCGCGGCGGCCGAGGCCGAGCGCGGCATCGCCGCGCACGATCTGGAGCAGGCCCGTGCCGCCCAGAGCGCGGCGACGCCCGGCGACCCGGCGGGCGGCGGCCGCGCCTTCAAGGTCCTGTCGCCCGTGAGCGGCCGCGTGCTGCGCGTGCTGCAGACGAGCGAGGCCACCGTGCCCATGTCCGCGCCGCTGCTGGAGCTCGGCGACACCTCGCGCCTGGAGATCGTGGCCGAGCTGCTGACGACGGATGCGCTGGCCGCGCGCCCGGGCAGCCGCGTGCGCATCGAGCGCTGGGGCGGGCCCGAGACGCTGGAGGGCCGCGTGCGCGCCGTCGAGCCGGCGGCCTTTACCAAGGTGTCGGCCCTCGGCGTCGAGGAGCAGCGCGTGCGCGTGCTGATCGACATCGTGAGCCCGCGCACGCAGTGGGCCGCGCTCGGCGACGCCTACCGCGTCGGGGTGCGCATCGTCACGCTGGCGGTACCGAAGGCGGTGCAGGTGCCGGTGAGCGCCGTCTTTCCGCTGCCGGCGAAGGCGGGCGAGGCAGCGAGCCCGAGCGCGCAGGGGCCTACTTCGGGTGCCGCGCCGGCTGCCACGCTGGCGGCCGCGTCGTCGGCCGCGTCGTCGGCCTCCGGCGCCACGACGGCCGCCGCGCCGGCGCCGGGGCTCGACGCCGCAGCGCCGGCACATGGCGTGTTCGTCGTCGAAGGCGGCCGGGCCTTCCTGCGGCCTGTGCAGCTGGGCGCGCGCAACGGCGCCACGGCCTGGGTGCGCGGCGGGCTTGCCGACGGCCAGCAGGTCATCGTCTACCCGAGCGCGTCCGTGCGCGACGGCGCGCGCGTGAAGGCACGCAAGGTGTGATCCGGCGCACGGCGGCCGGGCCCCGATGGCCCCGGGTTGCGCAGGCTCAATCGGCCCCGGCGCGGCAGCGGGACGATCAGCCAAAAGCACATTGGCGGGAAGGGCCTGATGTTCCAGGGGTCGATGGTGGGCGCCGCCCACATGGGGCCGGGTGCACAGCGGGGCCTGCGGGCGCGCGGGATGCGGGCCGTGCAGGTCGGGCCACAACGCGTACCGGCGACCTTGAGCCTGTTGCCCAGGGCAAGCGGGCTGGTGATCTGGTTCATCGCCGGCAGTGGTGGCGATGTCGCGGAGGCCGAGGCCCAGGGGGCGGCCCAGGCCGAGCTGGCGCAGGTGCTCGCGCAGCACCGGCTTGCGACGCTCTTCGTCGAGTTGCTCGATGGCCGGTCGTCGCCGGCAGGAAACGGGGCCTCCGCGCAGGACTCAGGCGTCCACGACCCGGCCCAGGTGGCCGCATGCGCGGTGGAGGTGCTGGACTGGGCCGCCGGGCACACCGACCTCGCTGAACTGCACGCGGGGCTGTGTGCCGCCGACGTCGCTGCCGCCGGCGCGCTGCTTGCGACGACGCTGCGTCCGGCACGCGTGGCCGCCGTCGTTGCCCGCAGCGGGCGCCCCGACCTCGTGGCGCCCGCGCTGGGCCGCGTCGCCGTGCCGACGTTGCTCATCGTCGGCGGCAACGACCCGGACAGGCTGGCGGTCAACCGCGCGGCGCTGCTCGCGCTCAACTGCGAGAAGCGCCTGGAGGTGGTTCCGGGCGCCGGGCCGGCGTTCGCGGAGCCGGGGGCGCAGGCGACGATGGTGCACCTGGCCGCCGCGTGGCTGGCCGACCGCCTGGGCACCAGCGCACAGCGCCATTGAGCGGCCCCGAGAGCGAGCGGCGCAATCGCGCCGCGCCGGGCTCTCAGTGCGGCTCGTCGGTCACGAAGCCCTGCTCCATGCCGTAGCGCACCAGCGCCGCGGTCGACGGCAGGCCCAGCTTGTCCTGGATGCGGCGCTTGTGCGTGCTGACCGTCTTGATCGACAGGTGCAGCGTGTTCGCGATGTCCGACAGGCGCTCGCCGGCCACGATGCGCCGCAGGACCTCGAGCTCGCGGTCCGACAGGCTCTCGTGCCTGGGCACCTGCGCGCTGCCGTTGAGCTGCTGCACCACCCGCTCGGCCAGGCTGGGGGTGACGTAGGCACCGCCACGCGCCACCTTGTTGATCGCATCGACGAGCTCGGCGCCGGCACGGTCCTTCGTCACGTAGCCCGCCGCGCCGGCCTTGAAGGCACGCATCGCGTACTGCTCCTCCGCGTGCATGCTCAGCACGAGCACCGCGGTGCCCGGGAACTCGCTGCGGATGCGCCGGATCAGGTCGATGCCGCTCATGCCCGGCATCGATAGGTCGACGATCGCAACGTCCACCGGGTTGCGGCGCAGCCACTCGAGCGCCTGGAAGCCGCTGCTGGCCTCGGACACGCTGAAGCCGAGGCCGGTGGCCTCCAGGATGCGAACCAGCCCCTCGCGCACCACGGCGTGGTCATCCACCACCACGACACGCAAGCCGCGTTGCTCCATCCACTTGTCTCCGTTGTGCTCTGCAATCCCCGCCGGGCATCGTGTCAGCGCGATGTTCCTTCCGGCATGGCCAAACGCATCCTAGACACCGCCCGCGCCCACGGCGCGCCGCGCCGTGGCATCGACTTGACCCGCCTCAAACGCGCGCGACAAACGCGGTGACGACGCGGCAGGCCTAGGAGTTTTCCGAACGAGGGCTGGCGCAGTCCTACGAACGCCCGGGCGCCGGTGGCAGCGCTTTGCGAGCAAGCAGCCGATTGCCGCTGCGCGTCCCCGCCTTGAGCATTCGTCGCAGGCGGCATGTCCGCTTCGATGAGGAAAACTGGAGGAAGACAACATGCTGCACACGATCTCCGATCGCGATCCGATCCTGCTGGGGCGGGCAGCGCGGCCGGCCCCCTCGGCGCGCAACGGACAGGGCCTTCTTCAATGCCTGCAGTCGCTCGCCGAGACCACCGCGAGCGCGCTCGACGCGACACCTCCGCTGCGGCAGCGCGTGGCTGCCGGCACCATCCTGCTGCACGAAGGCGCGGCGGCCCGGCATGTCTGCGTCGTGCTCGCGGGGACCTTCAAGTCGGTGAAGACCGGCGATGACGGGTACGAGCACGTGCTCGGCTTCTCGATGCGCGGCGACCTGCTCGGCTACGACGGGCTCGCGAGCGGCGAGTACGCGAGCGCCGCGGTGGCGCTGGAGGACAGTGTCGTGTTCGTGCTGCCCCTGCGCCAGCTCGAGCAGTTGCGCCATGCCGACGCCTGCTTCGACCAGGCCCTGCAGACGGCTCTTTCGCGGCAGATGAGCCGTGCCACCGAGCTGGCCGAGCTGATGTCCGCGGTCGCGGCCGATGCGCGTCTCGCACGCTTCCTGCTGCACCTGTCGGCACGCATGGAGGAACAGGGACTCTCGCCGCGCCGCCTGCTGCTGCGGATGAACCGGCGGGAGATCGCCAGCCACCTGGGGGTCGCGCACGAGACCGTGAGCCGCTCCTTCGGCCTGCTGGCCGACCGCGGCTATCTCTGCGTGGACAACCGCGCGATCGAGATCGTCGACAAGGAGGGCCTGCGCGCGCACGCCCACTGCACGCGCGGCCCTGCCGACGATGCGCCGAGGGTCGCCCAGCCCTCGGCACCAGGCGTCAGTCGATCTTCAGCGAACGGCTCGCGCTCTCGGTGGCGCGCGGCAGCCGCAGCGTGAGGACACCGTTGTCCAGCTTCGCGGTGGCTGCCTTGGCATCCACCTCGTGCGGCAGCGTGAAGCTGCGCGCGCTGCTGCCGTAGTAGATCTCGCGCACCAGCGTGCGCTTCTTGTCCTTGTCGGACTTCTCCTCGCGCTCCTCCTTCACCTCGGTGCTGATGGAGACGACGTTGCGGTCGATCGACACGCGGATATCCTCCTTCTTCGCGCCGGGCACCTCGGCGCGAACCTCGTAGCCTCCCTCGTCCTCCTTCACGTCGACGCGGATGTCGGCCGGCCCCTCGAAGGAGGCGGGCATGCGCGGGAAGCGCCGGAAGAGCTCCGGAAAGAAGTCATCGAAGAGGCGGTCGGTGCGGGTCAATGCGTTCATGGCCATGGCTCCTTGGACTCCGTCCCTGCGCCGCCCGGCGCGGGACGCGGACCGCAATCTAGGGCGCGGCCGCGCCGCGGCATTGCGTTCGCTCAACCCCTGCGGGGCCGCGCCGCCGGGCCGCCGATCGCCCGCTTGACCCCTTCCGTCGCCAGGGCATACGCGACGACCAGCGCCAGCATCGTGGCCAGCAGCGCCCCGCCCAGCGGCACGAACCCGAACCAGCGCGCAGCCGGCGGCACGTAGGGCAGCAGCACCGCCACGGCCGCCATCGCCACCGTGGCCCAGGCCAGCAGCGCCGAGGGGCGGCTGCGCCAGCAAGGCTGGTGCGTCCGCAGCACCAGCACGACGGCCAGCTCGGTGAGCAGCGAGACGACGAACCAGGCGCTGTGGAACAGCGGCGCGTCGGCCTCGAACGCGTGCAGCAGCAGCGCGAACGCCGCGAGATCGAAGACCGAGCTCGTGAGCCCGAAGGCGACCATGAAGCGCCGCACCTCGTGCACGTCCCAGCGCTGCGCGCGCTCCAGGTGCTCGTCGTCGACCGTGTCCGTGGACAGCGCCATCGAAGGCAGGTCGGACAGCAGGTTGTTCAGCAGGATCTGCGTCGCCGTCAGCGGCAGGAACGGCAGCAGCGGCGTGACCAGCGCCATGCTCACCATGTTGCCGAAGTTGGCGCTGGTGGTGATGGCGATGTACTTCATCGTGTTGGCGAAGGTGCGCCGCCCCTGCTCGATGGCTGCGAGCAGCAACGCGAGGTCGGGCCGCAGCAGCACGATGTCGGCCGACTCGCGCGCGACGTCCACCGCCTGGTCCACCGAGATGCCGATGTCGGCGGCATGCAGGGCGGGGGCGTCGTTGATGCCGTCGCCCAGGAAGCCGACGACATGCCCGCGCCGCTGCAACGCGCGCACGATGCGCTCCTTCTGCGCCGGCTCCAGTTCCACGAAGAGGTCGGTGCCTTCCGCCAGGTGCCACAGGGCCTCGTCGCGCAGGCCGGCAATGGCCTCGCCGGTGAGCAGGCGCGCAGGGTCGAGGCCGAGCATCGCCCCCACGTGCGCCGCCACGTGGCGGTTGTCGCCGGTGAGCACCTTCACGCGCACGCCGCGCGCGGCCAGCTGGGCCAGGGTGCGCGCGGCGTCGGTCTTCGGCGGGTCGGCGAACAGCAGGAAGCCGCGTAGAGTCAGCCCGGTCTCGTCGGCGAGGTCGTAGCGGGCACCGTCCGTGCCGGGCGGCGCGCACTCGCGCGTGGCCAGTGCCAGCACGCGCAGGCCGCGTTCGCCGTGCCGCTGCACGATGCCTGCATGCCGCTCGCGCAGGGCCGCGGTGAGGGGCACGCGGCGTCCCGCCTGGATGACGTCGTCGCAGATCGCCAGCACCTGCGCCGCGGCGCCCTTGACGATCATCAGGTGCACGCCCGCCCCGCCGCCCGGGGCGACGCCGGCAGTCGCCCCGGCGGCCTGCTGGCGCACGACGATCGTCAGTCGCTTGCGCACGAAGTCGTACGGGATCTCGTCGACCTTGATCCAGCCCGTCGTGCCGAGCCCCGCGTTCGCGGCGGCGGCCACGAGGGCCGCGTCCATCGGGTTCGCGATGCCCGTCTCGAAGCCGGCGTTCAGGCACGCCAGGCCGAGCACCTCGCGCGAGGGCGTGCCGTCCGCGTCGGTCGCCGCCTCCAGCGCCATCACGCCCACCGTGAGCGTGCCCGTCTTGTCGGTGCACAGCACGTCCATGCCGCCGAGGTCCTCGATGGCCTCGAGGCGGCGCACCAGCACGCCACCGGCGCCGAGCCGCCGGGCCGCGCCCGACAGCGCGACACTGACGATCGCCGGCAGCAGTTCCGGCGACAGGCCGACCGCCAGGGCCATCGCGAACAGCAGCGAATCGATGATCGGCCGCCCGAGCCACTGGTTGACGACGAGCACGGCGACCACCACGCCGAGCATCACCCGCAGCAGCATCTCGCCGAAATGCCGCACGCCGCGCGCGAAGTCGCCTTCCGGAGGGGGCAGCGCCAGGCGGGCGGCGATGCCGCCCATCGCGGTGCGATGCCCGGTGCGCGCGACCAGCACGCTGGCCGTGCCGCTGCGCACCGAGCTGCCGAGGAACACGCAGTTCTCCCGCTGGCGCAGCGGCACGCCGGCCGGCACCGTGCCCGGCCGCTTCTCCACCGGCATCGACTCGCCCGTGAGGCTCGCCTCGACGACGAGGAAGTCGCGCGCCTCGATCACGACGCCGTCGGCCGGCACGAGGTTGCCGGCCGACAGCTCGACGATGTCGCCGGGCACGAGCGAGGCCGCGGGCACGGCCCGCACCTTGCCGTCGCGGCGCACCTGGCTAACGAGGGCCAGCCGCTCGCGCAGGCGGGCCATCGCGGCCGACGCGCGCGCCTCCTGCACGAAGCCGAGCACCGCGCTGCCGAGGAGGATGAGCAGGATCGTCAGCGCATCCCACCATTCCTGCACGAACAGCGAGATGACCGCGCCGACGACCAGGATGAGCACGAGCGGGCTCGCGAACTGGCGCAGCGCCAGCTGCAGCAGCGTGGCATGCCGCTGCGGCTGGACGACGTTCGGACCTTCGCGCTCGCCCCGCGCCGCGGCCTCGCGCTCGCCGAGGCCCTCGCGGCGCGACCCGAGCTGCTGGATCAGCACCTCGGCCGGCACGCTCCAGTAGGCGAACTCGTCGTTCATCGTCCAGGTCACGGCGCACGGTGACGCTCGCCGCGCGCCGCCAGCATCGGCCGGCGGCCCGAGACGCCGCGCCACGCGATTCCGGCCCTTGCCCTCCGGCTAGCGGGCGAACCGGCGGGGCCGGGCCTCAGTGCTCGCTGCTGCCGCCGGCGCCGTGCTCGGCCAGGCGGGCAGCCAGCTCGGCGTCACCCAGCGAGGTGTAGTCGGCCGCGAGCGTGCGCAGCACCGCCTTGCGCGCCTGGTGGCCCAGGTGCGACTTCAGCTCGCCGAGCAGCGGGTTCGAGGCCACGAGCACGATCCCGGCGCAGCGCCCGTCGGCAACGCCGTCGTCCAGCCATCTCGCGACGTCGAGGGCGAAGCGATCCCGCTCCTTCTCACGCGGGTCGGTGCGCGGCACGAACTTGCCGCTGCCAAGGCCGTGCCCGCTGCCGGTGACACGGCCCGGCGCGTCGCTCGCGAGCTCGGAACCCTTCTGCCGGCTCTCGGGATGCACGAGGTCCACCACGTGCACGTAGCGTGGCGGCACGCCGACGCCCGTGTCGGGCTCCTCGAGGATGCGCGCGCGCGCGCCGTTGGCCACGACGATCCAGTTCTTCATCGGTCGATTCCCCCTGGCAGGGTCCATCCTGCCGTTCCCATGGCGGGTACCCGCAGCCGCGGGCGCGGCGGCGGTGTCGGCGCGGCGGGGGCAGGCTCCCCGGCCGGCAGGCCGGCGGCCGACGCCTCGCGCTCGCGCCCACGTGCCAGCACCGCGGCGAGCCCCGCCATCTGGGCGCCCACGACGCGCAGCACGTCGTCGAAAGAAACCAGACCCACGAGGTGCCCTTCGGCGTCGCGCACGAGCAGCCGGCGCACGCCGCCGGACTGCATGGTCGCGATCGCCTCGCCGAGGTCGGCCGTCTCGGGCACGCTGAGCAACGGGCCGCTGCCCAGCAACGCCCCGACCGGGACGTCGGCGCCGTCGATCCCGCGCGCCATCGCCTCGATGACGAGATCCCGGTCGGTCACGATCCCGACCACGTGCAGGCCGTCTTCGCGCGTCTCGGTCGCGATCACCGTGCCCACGTGATGCTGGCGCATCAGGAGCGCGGCACGGGACAGCGGCGCGTCGCGCGGCACGCTGACGATGTCGCGGGAGCAGATGGCGGCAACGGTCATGGACAGCCTCCGTGTTCGATCGGTTGATCGGCAGCCGGCGGGCGTGAAGCCTCGGCCACTCAGTACTCCGGCGCCGCGAGCGGCGGGGCCCCGGCCGGTCCCTTCGGGGCGGGCGCCGCGATCAGGCAGTCGGTCGTCAGCAGCAGGCTCGCGATCGACGCGGCGTTCTGCAACGCCAGGCGCGTCACCTTGGCCGGGTCGATCACGCCCATCGCCAGCAGGTCGCCGTACTCGCGCGTCTGCGCGTTGAAGCCGAACGCGCCCTCGCCCGCCAGCACGCGCTCGAGGACCACCGAGTCCTCCTCGGCGGCGTTGCGGGCGATCTGGCGCAGCGGCTCTTCCAGCGCACGCTCGACGATGCGCATGCCCGCCGCGAGGTCCGGCTGCTCCTCGGGTCGCTCGGCGAGCGCACCGCGGCAGCGCACCAGCGCCACGCCGCCGCCGGGCACGATCCCCTCCTCCACGGCCGCGCGCGTCGCGTGCAGCGCGTCGTCGATACGGATGCGGCGCTCCTTCATCTCGGCCTCCGTCGCCGCGCCCACCTTCACCACGGCCACGCCGCCGGCCAGCTTGCTGATGCGCGCCTCGAGCTGCTCGCGCTCGTAGCGCGCCGTGGTGCCCGCCAGCGTCTCCTTCAGCTGCGCCACGCGCGCCGCGATCATCTTCGGCTCGCCTGCACCGCCCACGAGCGTGGTGTGGTCCTTGGTGATCACGGCGCGGCGGGCGCGGCCGAGATGCTCGGGCGCTACCTTGTCCATCGTCAGGCCGAGCTGCTCGGACACGACATGCGCGTTCGTCACGAGCGCGATGTCCTCGAGCATCTCGCGCCGCCGGTCACCGAAGCCGGGTGCGCGCACCGCGCACGACTTCGGGCTGCCCCGCAGGTGGTTGACGACCAGCGTCGCGAGCGCGTCGCCCTCCACCTCCTCGCACACCACGAGCAGCGGCTGCCCCGCCTTGAGCGCGATCTCCAGCGCCGGGAGCAGCTCGTTGACGCTGCCGATCTTGCGATCGGCCAGCAGCACCAGCGGCTCGTCGAGCACCGCCTGCTGCTTCTCGGCCTGGGTGATGAAGTACGCCGACAGGAACCCGCGGTCGAACTGCAGCCCCTCGACGACCTCGAGCTCGCTCGCGATGCCGCTGCCCTCCTCGATCGTGATGGCCCCGTCGCGGCCGACCTTGTCCATCGCCTGCGCGACGAGCTCGCCGATCGAGCGATCGTTGTTGCCGGAGATCGCCGCCACGTGCGCCACCTCGGCCGACGTGCGGCAAGGTTGCGACAGCGACTTCAGGCGCTCGATGACGCGCTGCGCGGCGCTCTCGATGCCGCGCCGCACGTCCATCGGGTTCATGCCGGCGGCCACCACCTTCATTCCCTCGCGCACCATCGCGCGCGCCAGCAGCGTGGCCGTCGTGGTGCCGTCGCCGGCCATCTCGCTCGTGCGCATTGCGACCTCGCGCACCATCTGCGCACCCATGTCCTCGAACGGGTCCTCGAGCTCGACGGACTTGGCCACGATGACGCCCGAGTTGACCACCGCGGGCGCCCCGAACTCGCGCTGCAGCAGCACGGTGCGACCCCGCGGGCCGAGGGTCAGCATCACCGCGTCGGCCAGCGTGTTCACGCCGGCCACGATCTTGTGGCGCGCCTCATCGCCGAACAGCAGCACTTTGGCCGTCATGTCGAGATCCCCGGGCCGGTCTGGAGCACGTGCTGATGCTGGCGCGCGCGCCCGCGGTCGCATTGAGCGGCGTCAAGCGCCGCGTGCACCGGGGCGCGGCGGCCGCGATCGGGAGCGGGGCCGGCGACGAACGGCGGCGACGAACGGCGGCGACGAACGGCCGGCAACGACGAACCGGCAACCATCAGCCGGCGACGATCAGCCGGCGTCCGGCAACCGCGACAGGCAGTAGTCGGTGATCTGCGCCAGCGTGCGCAGGCGGCCCGCTTCCGCGTCGGGGATCTCGACGCCCAGCTGCTCGTGCACGGCGACCAGGAAGTTGAGCCAGTCGGCCGAGTCGAGGTCGACCTGCTGGCGCAGCGGCCGCGCCTCGTCGAGCGCGGCCACGTCCACCTCCGGCGCGATCTCGCCGAGGGCCGCCCGCAAGCGCTGCTGCAGTTGTTCGCGCGTCATCGTCGTCACTCCTGGGGTCGGGCCGGCGCGTCCTGCCACGGGGCGCCGAGACTCTCGGGCTCCTGCAGCGCGGCGCGGATCGCCGCGAGCAGCAGCGCACCGCGGTGGCCGTCGCTCGCGCGGTGATCGGCCGCCAGCGTGGCGGTGAGCAACGGCGCCGCGACCAGGCGGCCGGCCTCGTCGACCCACGGGCGCGGCGCGATGCGCCCGAACCCCACCAGGGCCACCTGGGGCGGGTAGATGACGCCGAACACGCTCGCGACGCCCTGGTCGCCAAGGTTCGTGACGGTGATCGTCGGGTCGGCGAGCTCCGAGCTGCGCAGCGCGCCGGCGCGCGTGCGCTTGACCAGGTCGAGAAGCGACCGCGTCAGGGTCGCGATGTCCAGGCGGTCGGCATCGTGCAGGGCCGGCGCGACGAGGCCGCCCTCCCGCAGCGAGACCGCGACGCCGACGTGCACGCCGCTGCCGGCGACGAAGGCGCCTTCGCGCCAGAAGCCGTTGAACTCCGGGTAGCGCCGCAGCGACAGCGCCACCGCCTTCAGCAGCAGCGCGGCCGGCAGCAGTCGCTGCGCGGGCGGCAGGCCGGCGTTGCGCGCCGCCAGCCACTGCGCCGCCTGCGCGAACTCGATCTCCTCGCTGAGGTAATAGTGCGGGATCTCGCGCTTCGAGCGCGCCATCGCGGCCGCGATCGTCTGCCGCATCGCCCGGGCCCGCTGTGCCGGCGTGGGTGGGGCGACTGGGCCGGCGGCCGGGCCCGCGGTCGGGCCGGCGGGTGTCGCCGCGACCGCAGGCCCGACCGCCGGTGAGGCGGCGAGGCCGGCGCGCAGCGCCGCCTGCACGTCCTCCAGCTGCACGACGCCGCGCGGCGCCGGGATCCGGGCCGGGTCGAGGTGGTGCTCTCGGGCCACGCGGCGGGCCAGCGGCGAGATGCGTGGCCGCGGCGTCGGGCTCGCTCCGGCCGCGGCGGGCGTCGCGCCGGCGGCCGGGGGCACGGCCGGTGTGCGTGCCGGGCTGGGTGCCGGCGTCGATGCCGGCCGCGCGGGGGGAACGGTGGCGCCCGGCGCAGGCGGCGGCATCGCGGGCGCCGGCGGCACGACCGCCTGCGCGGCCCGCTGCGCCTCGGCGGCCGTCGTCGGACCGGCTGCCTTGAGGGCCCTCGCCGCCGCCCAGGCGCGGTCCGCGTCGGCCACGGTCTCGCCCGGGGCGCGCAGGATCGCCAGCGGCGCGCCCACCGGCAGGCGCGTGCCCGGCTCGGCGAGCAGCAGGTGCACCACGCCTTCGTCCCAGCACTCGACGTCGATCGCCGCCTTCGTGGTGTCGACCACCGCGACGACCTGTCCCTTCTTCACCACGTCGCCCGGACGCACCCGCCACTCGACGAGCGTGCCGTCGTCCATGTCCGAGCCGAGCGACGGCAGGCGGAACTCGATCACCGCGCCTCCGGGCCCGGCCGGCCGTTCACGCCGACTGCCGCAGCGCGCGCGCCGCCGCGACGATCTTCGGCGGCAGCGGCAGCGCCGCCTCCTCCATGTGCTTGGCGTAGGGGATCGGCACCTCCTCGCTGCATACGCGTGCCGGCGGCGCGTCGAGGTCGTAGAACGCCTCCTCCGCGACACGCGCCATCACCTCGCCCGCCAGGCTGCCCGTGCGCCAGCCCTCGTCGACGACGAGCACACGATGCGTCTTGCGCACCGAGGCGAGCACCGTGGCCATGTCCAGCGGGCGCAGCACGCGGAGGTCGATGACCTCGGCCGCGATGCCTTGTTCGGCCAGCGTGCCGGCTGCCGCGAGCGCACGCGGCAGGCTGCCGCCGTAGGTGACGATCGTCACGTCATCGCCGGCGCGGCGCACCGCCGCGCGCGAGATGTCGACGACCGGCGCGGGGTCGGGCAGGTCACCTTCGAGGTTGTAGAGCTGCGCGTGCTCGAAGATCAGCACCGGGTCCGGGTCCTGCAGCGCCGGCCACAGCATGCCGCGCGCATCGGCCAGCGTGGCCGGGGCCAGCACCTTGAGGCCGGGCACGTGCGCGTACCAGACCTCCAGGCTGTGCGAGTGCTGCGCGGCGAGCTGGCGCCCGGCACCGGTGGCCATGCGGATCACCACGGGCACGCCGAACTGCCCGCCGGACATGTGGCGCAGCGCCGCCGCGGTGTTGACGATGGCGTCCAGCGCCAGCAGGCTGAAGTTGACCGTCATCACCTCGACGATCGGGCGCATGCCGCCCATCGCCGCGCCGATGCCGGCGCCGACGAAGCCGAGCTCCGACAACGGCGTGTCGCGCACGCGCGCCTCGCCGAATTCCTCGAGCAGGCCCTTGGTCACCGCGTAGCTGCCGCCGTAGCGGCCGACGTCCTCGCCCATCACGAACACGCGCGCATCGCGCTGCAGCGCCTCGCGGTGCGCGGCGCGCAGGGCTTCGCGGTAGGAGGTGGCGGGCATCGTCGTTCCTGCGGCTCACCAGGTGGCTCAGGGGGCCGTCACGTCGCGCCCGAGCTGCGTGGCCGGCTCCCAGGTGCCCGCCTCGGCGAAGGCGACGGCCGCGTCGACCTCGGCCATCGCGGCGGCGTCCAGGCGCTGGAAATCGGCCTCGGTCATCAGGCCGGCTGCCTTGAGCTTGTCGGTGAAGGTGTGGATCGGGCCGTGGGTCTTCCAGCGCTCGACTTCCGCCTTGTCGCGGTAGAGCTCGGGGTCGAACATCGAGTGCGCGCGGAAGCGGTAGGTGTGCAGCTCGAGGAAGAAGGGCCTGCGGCTCTCGCGCACCTGGGCGAGCGCCTGCCGCGCCGCGTCGTGCACCGCGAGCACGTTCATGCCGTTGACGTGCCCGGTGTCGATGCCGTAGCCGGCGAGCTTCTTCGTCAGGTCGATCTCGGCCTCGCTGCGCGAAAGCGCCGTTCCCATCGCGTAGAGGTTGTTCTCGCAGACGAAGAGCACCGGCAGCTGCCACAGCGACGCCAGGTTCATCGACTCGTGGAAGGCACCCTCGGCGACCGCGCCCTCGCCGAAGAAGCAGACGGTGACGGCGCCCGGGCGCGGCAGCATCGTGTCGGCGAGCGCGAGGCCCACCGCCAGCGGCAGGCCGCCGCCGACGATGGCGTTGCCGCCGTAGAAGCGCGTGGCGCGGTCGAACAGGTGCATCGAGCCGCCGCGCCCGCGCGAGCAGCCCTCCTGCTTGCCGTACATCTCGGCCATGATGGCGTTCATCGACACGCCGCGCAGCAGCGCGTGGCCGTGCTCGCGGTAGGTGGCGACGACGTTGTCGACGGGCGCGAGGTTCGGCATCACGCCGGCGGCCACCGCCTCCTCGCCGATGTACAGGTGCAGGAAGCCGCGGATCTTGCCTTCGCCGTAGAGCTGCGCGCAGCGCTCTTCCATGCGGCGCACGCGCAGCATGTCGGCCAGCCGCGCGAGGCAGAACTCGCGGCCGTGCGCGGCCGGGTCGATGGCGTAGCGCGACAGGGCCTCGCCGCGGCGCACGCCTGCGGCACCCGGCGAGCCGCCGGGCACGGAGCCGTTCATCGAGCCATCCACGGGGCGTGCCGCGGCCTTCAGGCCGCGCCCTCCATCGTCGACGTGTCGCCCTCGGGCAGGCCGAGCTCGCGCGCCTTCAGCAGGCGGCGCATGATCTTGCCGCTGCGCGTGTGCGGCAGCGCGGCCGCGAACGCGATCTCCTTCGGGGCCACGGCCGGCCCGAGCCGCTTGCGTGCATGCGCCATCAGCTCGCGCGCCAGCGCCTCGCCCGGCTCGAAGCCCGGGCGCAACGCGACGAAGGCCTTCACCACCTCGCCGAGCAGCGGGTCGGGCTTGCCGATGACGCCGGCCTCGACGACGGCCGGGTGCTCCATCAGCGCACTCTCGACCTCGAAGGGCCCGATCAGGTGCCCGGCCGACTTGATGACGTCGTCGGCGCGCCCGACGAACCAGAAGTACCCGTCGGCATCGCGGCGGACGAGGTCGCCCGTCAGATACCAATCACCCGCGAAGCACTTGCGGTAGCGCTCGTCCTCGTTCAGGTAACCGCGGAACATCGACGGCCAGCCGCGCTTCAGCGCCAGTTCGCCCTGGGTGTCGGGCGTCTCCACCAGCCGCACGGCCCCGCCTTCCAGCCGCTCGACGATGGCGGCCTGCACGCCGGGCAGCGGCCGCCCCATCGAGCCCGGCTTGATGTCGAAGGCAGGCGCGTTGGCGACCATGATGCCGCCCGTCTCGGTCTGCCACCAGTTGTCGTGGATCGGCAGGCCGAGCGCCTGCAGGCCCCAGCTCACCGCCTCGGGGTTGAGCGGCTCGCCGACGCTCGCCACGAAGCGCAGCCGCGGGTGCGAACGGCGCCGTGCCAGTTCGGTGCCGGCCTTCATCAGCATGCGGATCGCGGTGGGCGCGGTGTACCAGACGCTGACCTCCTGCTCCTCGAGGATGCGGTACCAGCGCTCGGGGTCGAACTCGGCCTCGTCGACGATCATCGTCACGCCGTGCAGCAGCGGCGCGATGACGCCGTACGACATGCCGGTCACCCAGCCGGGGTCGGCCGTGCACCAGAAGATGTCCTCCGGGTGCAGGTCGAGCGCGTAGAGGCCGGTCGCGTAGTGGGTCACCACGGCCTCGTGCACGTGCATCGCGCCCTTCGGCCGCCCGGTCGTGCCGCTCGTGAAGTGCAGCAGCGCGAGGTCGCCCGGACGCGTCGGCGCGCATTCGAACGCCTCGCCCGCGGTGCCCTCCGCCTCCAGCAGCGCCGCGAGGTCGTGCGCCCCGGGCGCGCCGGCGACCGGGCCGCTGCCGTCGTCGATGAGGAGCACGTGCGCCAGCGTCGGGATCTGCGCCCTCACCGGCGCCACCTTGCGTGCAAAGAGCGAAGGAGTCGTGACGAGCGCGCAGCCCCGCCCCAGGTTCATGCGCGTGGCGATCGGCTCCGGGCCGAACGCCGGGAACAGCGGCGAGACGACGACGCCGGCCTTGAGCGCCCCGAGGATGGCCACGTAGAGCTCGGGCAGGCGCGGCGCCAGCACGAACAGCCGCTCGCCGCGCGCGATGCCCAGCCGCGTGATCGCGCTCGCGAAGCGGTTGGCCAGCCGGCGCAACTCGTCGTAGGTGATGCGCCGCTCGCCGCCTCGCCCGCCCTCGTCGCCCAGCCAGTGCAGCGCGACGTGCGCTCCGCGCCCCTCGCGGACCGGGCGATCGAGCGCCTCGTAGGCGATGTTCAGCCCGCCGTCGGGCAGGCCGGCCAGCCGCGCGCGCGCCGCGTCCCAGGAGAACGCGGCCTCCGCTGCCGGGGCATCGGCAAGCCAGTGCGGCCGCACCGGCAGCGAGGCCACGTCCTTGCGGATCACCGCCTCGGCTCCGGCCGTCGGCGCGTGCGCGCCAGACGAACCAGGCACCACCGAACCGGCCGGACCGGAAGGCGGAGGTGACGCGGACGGCGCTGCGGAGGCGTTCATGAGCTCACTTGCATCGTGCCCCCAGCGGGCACGCACAAGCCATTTCATCGCCGGTGGAACAGCGCGCGTTGATCGCGATCAAGGCCGGTGCGGGCACGGTGCCGGCCAATGCGGCCGTGGAGGTGCACGGAATGACGACGCGATTCGCCACGGCCAGCAGTGCGGTGCATCTGCCGTTCGCCGACCGCCTCGCCGCCGGCGAGGCCCTCGCTGCGCGCGTGCTGGCACTGCCGCCGCCGGGCGCGCCGGTGCTCGTGCTCGCGCTGCCGCGGGGCGGCGTGCCGGTCGCCGCCGTGGTCGCGCGCGCGCTGCGCGCACCGCTCGATCTGCTGCTGGTGCGCAAGATCGGAGCCCCCGGGCAGCCGGAGCTGGCGGTCGGCGCCCTCGTCGACGGCACGCCCCCGCAGGTCGTGGCCAACCGCGCGCTGTGCCTTCGCCTCGGGGTCGACGAGGCCTACCTCGCGGCCGGCGCGCACGCCGCGATCGCGGAAAACGAGCGGCGGCGCCGGCTCTACCTCGGCGGCCGGCCGCCGGCGCCCGTGGCCGGCCGCTGCGTCGTCGTGGTCGATGACGGGGTGGCGACCGGCACCACGATGCTGGCGGCGCTGCAGGCGGTGCGGGCGCAGCGTCCGCATCGCCTGGTCGCGGCGGTGCCGGTGGCCTCGCGCGAGGCGGCCGCCACGTTGCGGCCGCTCGTCGACGAGTGGGTGTGCCTGGCCGAGCCGGTGCCCTTCGAGGCCGTGGGCCGGCACTACCGCCACTTCGGTCAGGTGGACGACGACGAGGTGATGCAGGCCCTCGCCGCCGCGGGCCGGAGCATCGCAGCGCCGTCGCAGCCGGCGGGCCCGGCTGACGGCCGGGAATCGGCGGCACCTTCGACCACGAGTTAGGGATGGCGCCGCTGGAACATCACGATGGCGAGGCGGTCCGCGTGGGCCCGCTCGAGTTGCCCGGCGTGCTCGAGGTGCCGGCGCAGGCGATCGGTTGCGTGCTCTTCGCCCACGGCAGCGGCAGCAGCCGCCAGAGCCCGCGCAACCGCTTCGTGGCCGGCTACCTGCAGCAGGAAGGGCTGGCGACGCTGCTGTTCGACCTGCTGCGCGACGACGAAGAGGGCGATCGCCGCAAGGTCTTCGACATCGGTCTGCTCGCCGAACGCCTGCAGCAGGCGCTGCAGTGGGCCGCGGAGCACCCTGTGCTGTCGAGGCTGCCGCTCGGCCTCTTCGGCGCCAGCACCGGCGCGGCCGCGGCCCTGGTGGCGGCTGCGCGGTGCCCCGGGCGTGTGCGCGCCGTCGTCTCGCGCGGCGGCCGGCCCGACCTCGCGGGCGAGGCACTGACCGCGGTGCAGGCGCCGACGCTGTTGATCGTCGGCGGCCTCGACGAGGCCGTGCTGGAGCTCAACCGCGAGGCCATGAAGCGCCTCGTGCAGGCCGAGCACCGGCTCGAGGTCGTGCGCGGAGCCACGCATCTCTTCGAGGAGGCGGGCACCCTCCAGGTGGCCGCGCGCCTCGCGCGCGACTGGTTCCGCCGGCACCTCGAGGCCGCTCGCCCCGCCGAAGGCTGAGCGCCCGCTCGCCGCGGCCGCGTCCGGCGAACGACCGCTCGCTTCGGTGGGCGGCCGGCGGGCCCCGCTGCGTATGATCGGCCCGCAGCCAGACAACGAGAGGACGCGCCATGCACGCTTGGCTTTGCGAGACGCTGGAGGGTGTGGAGAAGCTGCGCTGGGCCGAGTTGCCCACGCCGGAGCCGAAGGCCGGCGAAGTGCGCATCGCGATCAAGGCGGCCAGCCTCAACTTCCCCGACCTGCTCACCGTCAAGGGGCAGTACCAGTTCAAGCCGCCGCTGCCCTTCGTGCCCGGCTCGGAGTTCGCGGGCCAGGTGGAGGCCGTCGGCGAAGGCGTCGGCCACCTGAAGCCCGGCCAGGCCGTGGCGTGCGTCGGCACGTCCGGTGGCTTCGCCACGCACGCGTGTGTGAGCGCCGCCGGCGTGATGCCGCTGCCGCCGGGATTCGACGTCGTCGATGGCGCCGCCTTCGGCCTCACCTACGGCACCTCGCACCACGCGCTGCTGGACCGGGCGCAACTGAAGGCAGGCGAGACCGTGCTCGTGCTCGGCGCCGCCGGCGGCGTGGGCACCGCGGCCATCCAGATCGCGAAGGCAGCCGGGGCGCGCGTGATCGCCGCCGTCTCTAGCGAGGCCAAGGCGGCCTTCTGCAAGGGCCTCGGGGCCGATGCGACGCTCGACTACGGCGGCAAGGACGCGCAGGCCGTGCGCGATGCCATCAAGTCGCTCACCGAGGGCAAGGGGCCGGACATCGTCTACGACCCCGTGGGCGGCGAGCTGGCCGAGCCGGTGTTCCGCTCGATCGGATGGCGCGGACGGTACCTCGTCGTCGGCTTCGCGCTCGGCACCATTCCATCGCTGCCGCTGAACCTCGCGCTGCTGAAGGGCGCCTCGATCGTCGGCGTCTTCTGGGGCGACTTCGTGCGCCGCGAGCCCAAGGCCAGCGCCGCCGGCATGGCCCAGCTGGCGCAGTGGTATCGCGAAGGCAAGGTCAAGCCCGCCATCGACTGCCGACTGCCGATGCGCGAAGTGCGCGCCGCCTACGCCCGCATGGGCACGCGGCAGGTGCTCGGCAAGGTCGTGCTGGTCAACGATTGAGCGGGGATTGGCCTTAGCATGCGGTCCACCTCCCGCCCCACTCCCCAGCCCCTCACGCCCGCGGCCCCGCACGCGGCCAGGATCCGGCAGCCATGACGGTCAAGGTTCTGATCCTCGAAGACAACCCGGTGGCGCGCAGCTTCCTGTGCCGCGTGGTGCGCGAGAGCTTCTCCGACGCCAACCACATCACCGAAGCGGGCGACCTGGAAACGGCCCGCAAGCACATCGCGCTGGCCGGCGGCCCGACGGGGCTGCACGGCACCGACCCCTACAAGCTCTTCCTCGTCGACCTCGAGCTGCCCGACGGCAACGGCATGGAGCTGCTGGCCGAGTTGTCGCAGTACCCGGCCACCAAGGTCGTCACGACGCTGTACTCCGACGACGAGCACCTCTTCCCGGCGCTGCAGTGCGGCGCCGACGGCTACCTGCTGAAGGAAGACCGCTTCGAGGTGCTGGTGGAGGAACTGCAGAAGATCGTGCGCGGGCAGCCGCCGCTCTCGCCGGCCATCGCGCGCCGGCTGCTGCAGCACTTCCGCCAGGTGCCGCCGGGCGAGCAGCCGATCACCGACCCGGGCTTCCTCGCCACCACCGGCTTCTCGGGGCTGAACGCGCCGAGCCCGACGAGCCGCCCGGTGCCGATCGAGCGCCCGCCCGAGACCGAGCGGCTGACGCCGCGCGAGACCGAGGTGCTCACCTATCTCAGCAAGGGCTTCACGATCAAGGAGATCGCGAGCCTGATGGGCATCAAGTGGTTCACCGTCAACGACCACATCAAGTCCATCTACAAGAAGCTCAACGTCTCCAGCCGCGCCGAGGCGGCGGTGCTGGCCAGCAAGCAGGGCCTCGTCTGAGCGCGGAGGCTGAGCAAGCCTAGAAGGCGCCGGCATGGGCCTCTTCGCGGCGCTGTGGCGCCGGCTCCCGCGTTTCGGCCAGGCCGCGCCGTGGGCCTCGGACTCCATCTCCGCGGCCGTCTCCGGTTTCGGCGTCATCTCGGGATTCGGGGCCCTCGACGAGGAACTCGCGCAGGCCATCCAGCCCGGCGAGCGGAGCAATGCGCCGACGATCGGCTGGCGCCGCGTCGTGCTGGTCTCCGTGGCGCTGACCGGCTGCCTGCTCGTCTTCCTGCTGGCACGCCACCTGGCGATGGCCCCGACGCTGCCGCTGGACTGGCGCACCGGCACGAAGGGCGAGCTCTTCGTCGGCGGGAGCGGCGCCGAGGCCCCGCGGGCGCCCGGGCCGGGCCGCCAGCTGGTTGCCGTGTCGGCTCCGGGCATGGCGCGGGCACCGGTCGATTCGTTGCTGGTGCAGCGTTCCGCCCGCTGGCAGGTCGACGACGCCCGCCGCGACCGGCAACTGGCGCAGCAGGCCGCCTTCGACGAGCGCCTCGCCACCGGGTCGGTCACGCTGCACTTCCTCGGCGGGCCCGGTGCCGAGGAGCCGACGCAGACGGTGGCCGTGGGTCCGCGGGGCTTCGCCGGCCTCGGCCTCATGTTCTGGCCGCTGGCCGCGCTGGCACTGCTGCTGATGCTGCTCGGCGCGGTGCTGCCGCTTGCACGGGCCGACCGCCGCAACTTCGGCTTCTTCGTCATGTGCCAGGCACAGGCGGTCAACCTGGCGTTCGTCGCGGCACAGACCGCCGACGGTCTGGGCGGGGCCGGCCTGTGGCCGATGGCCGAGGCGCCGCTTCGGGCGGCGATGGACCTGCTCGCAGCCGCCGCAGCGCTGCACGTGCTGGCGCCGGCCGGCGGCGCCGAGGCCAGCGGCCCGGCCCGTCGCGGCTGGCTGTGGGCGCTGGCCGGCTGGGCGGTGGCGCTCGGCTTCGCCCCGGTCTTCCACTTCGGCGAACGCGCCGAGCTGTGGTGGTGGGCCCAGGGCCTGGTGGCGGCGCTGCTCGCGCTCGCCTGCTGGGCCGCGCAGCACACGTACCGCGCACTGCCCGATCCGTACGTGCTCGTCGTGCGGCGCTTCGTCGCCGCGGCGCTCGTGGTGTGGCTGCTGGTCACCGGCACGCTCGCCGCCACCGCCGACCTGGCCGGCACGGCCGCCGGCACCGCCGCCGTGGCCTCGGCGATGTGGACGCTCTTCGCGGGGTCGCTGCTGCTGCTGTCGCCCTTCGTGTCGCGCTCGCGGCGGCTCCTGCGCGAGCTGGCGCTGCTGGCCGGCATCAGCACGGTGGCGACGTCGCTGGACCTGCTCTTCGCGGCGCTGTTCGCGCTCGGGCCCTTCGCCTCGCTGACACTGGCGGTGTTCCTGGCGCTGGGCGTCTATGCCGGCGTCCGCCAGTGGCTGCTCAACCAGATGATGGCCAGCCAGGTGCTGACCACCGAGCGCACGTTCGAGCAGATCTACCGGCTCGCGCGCGACGTGCAGGCCAACCCGGCGCGCTACCCGGCCCGCGCGGCGCAGCTGCTGCGCGAGCTGTTCGATCCGCTGGAGGTGATGCCGCTGCAGCGGGACATCAAGGAGGCGCGCGTGCTCGGCAACGGCACGGCGCTGGTGGTGCCGATCATCGGCATCGAGGAAGGCGGCGATGCGCCGCCGGCCGCCGCGGTGCTGCGCTTCGCGCGCCGCGGGCGGCGCCTCTTCTCGCACGACGACGCGCGCCTCGCCGAGCGCGTCATCGACCAGCTCAAGCGCGCGGTCGCCTACGACCGTGCCGTCGAGCGTGGCCGCGCCGAGGAGCGCCAGCGCATCGCGCAGGACCTGCACGACGACATCGGCGCGCGCCTGCTGACGCTGATGTACAAGGCCCAGTCGCCGGAGATGGAGGACTACATCCGGCACACCCTGAAGGACCTGAAGACGCTCTCGCGCGGCCTGGCGGCCGGCGAGACGCGCCTCACGCACGCCGCCGCCGAGTGGAAGGCCGACCTCGCGCAGCGCGCCGCCGCCGCGCGCGTGGAGCTCGACTGGCACTTCGAGGCCGACCGCGACCCGCGCCTGGGCGTGGTGCCCTGGTCGGCGCTGACCCGGGTGCTGCGCGAGCTGGTGAGCAATGCCTTGGCGCACTCCGGCGCCACGCGCGTGGAGGTGCGCCTGCGCCTGGCCAGCGCCCGGCTGACGCTGCGCGTGGCGGACAACGGCCGCGGCCGTGCGCCGCAGCAGTGGGCGCACGGCCTCGGGCTGGGTGGCGTGCGCAAGCGCGTCAAGCAGCTCGGCGGCACCGTCGCCTGGCGCGAGAACGGCGCAGCCGGCATCGTTTGTGATGTCGAAGTTCCCGGTTTCGCGGAGGGCGGGCCGGCGTTGCCGTCCTCGAAAAATACAATCGGGCTGCCGGAGCCCGATGCGGCCGGTTGAGGGGCTCCCCCGCGACCGACGTCGGCATCGTGCACCGTTGTCCACCGCCCCTCCCGCACGCACCGTGACCGTCCAGCAGTTCCTCGCCGCCCTGGGCTTCCTGCTCTGCGTGGCCCTGCTCGTGCATCACGGGCTCGGCGCGCGCCGCCAGGCTCGGCTCGCGGTCTGGTGGCAGGTCCGCGTGGCGCGCCTGAAGGGCCTTTGGCTGCAGGTGCGGCATGGCAGGCGGCCACGCGCCCCGGGCGAGCAGGCGCGCGATCAGGCCGAGCGCGAGGCCGCGGACCTGATCGAGCGCGCCAGGCGCGGTGCCGATCGCTCGGGCAACGTGATCCGGCCCCATCGCTTCGGCGAGCGCACGAAGAACGAGCGCCCGCGCCGCGACCTGCACTGAGCTCGCGCGCCTTCGGCGGAGCGGGTCGCCGCCACCCGGGTTCGGGTGGCCCCGCGCGTGCGAGGGCCCCGAGTTTGAGGGACAATACGCCCTCGTGCAGACACAGGGTGCCGGTGCCGGCGCCCAACGCCATGACCACCCGTCGCAGCACCACCTCGACCCCCACCGCACCCGCCACGACGTCCACGATGGGCCCCAAGCTCCGCCAGACCCAGGCGGAGTACACCGCGGCGCGCCCCAACGCCGAGCCGGGCGTGCGGCCCATGATGTCCAGCTCGAAGATGTACGTGTGCATCAAGTGCCACGCCAACTTCAAGACGGGCGAGGGCAAGCCCGACCCGCGCCTGCGCGGCCTGGGGCGGTGCAACTCCTGCCTCGGCGTCACCGTCCAGTCGGCCTGATTCACCGAGGCTCGCCGAGCAAAGCCCTCCGCGGACCGAACGGCCGGCCTTCCATCGCCGACGCCCGGCGCCTTTCGAGGCGGCCGGGCGTTGCCGTTTGGGGTGCCGCGTCCGCGATGCCGCTCAGTCGAGCAGCCTGCGCACGTCCTCGGCCAGGGCCAGGGCCGAGGTCAGGCCGGGCGACTCGATGCCGAAGAGGTTGACCAGGCCGCGCACGCCATGCACCCGCGGCCCGTCGATGCGGAAGTCGGGGGCCGGCTGGCCGGGACCGTGGATCTTGGGCCGGACGCCGCTGTAGGCCGGCGCGAGCGACGCCGGGGGCAGGTGGGGCCAGTAGCGGCGGATCGCCTCCTCGAACCCGTGCGCGCGCTCCAGGTGGACCGTGTAGTCGATCTGGCCGGGCTCCGCGATGTCGAGCCACTCGTGGTCCGGCCCGAAGCGGACCTGCCCCGCCAGATCGAGCGTCACGTGCACGCCGAGCCACGCATCGACCGGCACCGGGTAGATCAGGCGCGAGAACGGCGGCGGCGCCGCCAGCGCGAAGTAGCTGCCCTTGGCGAAGTGGGCTCGCGGCACCGCCTCGGCGGGCAGGCCGGTGAAGGCCCTTGCCAGCGCCGGTGCGTGCAGGCCGGCGGCATTGACCACGCGGTCTGCCGCGAGCTCGTAGCCGCCCGCCGGCGTGTCGACCTGAACGACCGCGGGGCCGCCCGCCGGGAAGGCCGCCGCGCGGACACGCGACTGCAACGCCACGGCGCCGCCCGAGCGCTCGAGGTCTCCCTGCAGCGCCAGCATCAGCGCGTGGCTGTCGACGATGCCGCTCGTCGGCGAGTGCAGCGCCGCCGTGCAGTACAGCTGCGGCTCGAGCGCCCGCGCCTCGCGAGGCGTCAGCGGCTCCAGCCGCACGCCGGCGGCAGCGGCACGCTCGGCCAGCGTCGCCAGCGCCGCGTGCTGCTCGGGGCCCGTGGCGACGATCAGCTTGCCGCAGCGGCGGTGCGGCACGCCATGCCCGGCGCAGAAGGCGTAGAGCAGCTCCTTGCCGCGCACGCACAGGCGCGCCTTGGCCGAGCCGGCGGCGTAGTAGAGGCCGGCGTGGATGACCTCGCTGTTGCGCGAGCTGACGCCCTGGCCGATGCCGCTCTCGGCCTCGACGACGACCGTCTCGCACCCGTGCCGGGCGAGCTCGGCGCCGACGGCCAGGCCGACCACCCCGGCACCGATGACGAGAGCGTCGACGCGGTCCATCAGCGGGAGGCAGCGGGCAGGCGGTCCGGGCAGGTCATGGACCGAGGTTAGCGCAGCCGGGGTCCGCGCCGGCCGGCCGCCGGCGGTTGCGCCGCGCCGACCGGCCGTGCATGGCCGGCCGCGCCGCGAGGCGGGTCGCCGATCCGGTCCTGGCCCGGTCCTGGCCCGGTCCTGGCCCGGCCCGACAATGCCGGCCAACTGGCAGGAGAGAGACCCTCATGAAAGTCTGCATCGTCGGTGCCGGCGCGATCGGCGGCTTCATCGGCTCGCGCCTGGCCGCGGCCGGGCGCGCCGAGGTCAGTGCCTTGGCACGCGGCACCACCCTCGACGCGCTGCGCCGGCACGGCTGGCGCCTGCGCACGGCCACGGGCCTGGTGCAGGCGCCCGCGCGCGCCGAGTCGAACGCCGCCGAGCTCGGCGTGCAGGATCTCGTCGTCATCGCCGTCAAGGGCCCCGCGCTCCCCGAGGTGGCGCGCGGCGTGGCGCCGCTGCTCGGGCCGCGCACGCTGGTGCTGCCGGCGATGAATGGCGTGCCGTGGTGGTTCTGCCGGGGCGTGGACGGATTCGGCGCCGCCCCGCTGCAGAGCGTGGACCCGGGCGGCGTGATCGCCGCCTCGATTCCGTTCGAGCGGGTTCTCGGCTGCGTCGTGCATGCCGCCACCTCGACCCCGGAGCCGGGCCTCGTGCAGCACAACCTCGGCCAGGGGCTCATCGTCGGCGAGCCCCTTGGCGAGGCGGCCGGCCGCAGCGAGCGCGCCGGGGCGGTGGCCGAGCTGCTCTCGCACGCCGGCTTCGAGGTCACGCACTCCGCCGACGTGCGCCAGGCGATCTGGTACAAGCTCTGGGGCAACATGACGATGAACCCGGTGAGCGCGATCACCGGCGCCACCATCGACCGCGTGCTCGGCGACCCGCTCGTGCGCGCCTTCTGCTCGGCGGCGATGGGCGAGGCCGCCGCGATCGGCGCGCGCATCGGCTGCCGCATCGAGCAGACGGCCGAGGACCGGCACGCAGTCACGGCCAGGCTCGGCGCGTTCAAGACCTCGATGCTGCAGGACGTCGAAGCGGGCCGGCCGCTGGAGCTCGACGCGATCGTCGGCGCGGTGCACGAGATCGGGCAGCGCCTGGGGATGGCCACCCCGCACACCGCCGCGCTGCTCGGGCTGACGCGCCTCTTCGGGCGCGTGCGCGGCCTCTATCCGGCCGCATGAAGGCCTGAAGCCCCGCAAGCGGGCCGCGCCGGGATCGTTCCTCGCGGGCGCCCTCGAGTCGAACCGGCCCTGCCGGGCACCGTGTGCCTGCGGCTCAGCCCGGGACAGGAATGGCCTGCCGCGGAGGCGCTCAGAAGCTGCGGGGCAAGCCGAGCAGGTGCTCGGCGACGTAGCTGAGGATGAGGTTGGTGGAGATCGGCGCCACCTGGTAGAGGCGCGTCTCGCGGAACTTACGCTCGACGTCGTACTCTGCCGCGAAGCCGTAGCCACCGTGGAACTGCAGGCAGGCGTTGGCCGCTTCCCACGATGCCTTGGCCGCGAGGTACTTGGCCATGTTGGCCTGCGCGCCGCACGGCTGGTGCGCGTCGAACCGCCGGCAGGCCTCCCAGCGCATCAGGTCGGCCGCCTCGACCTCGATGTGCGCCTCGGCCAGCGGGAACTGCACGCCCTGGTTCTGGCCGATCGGCCGGCCGAACACGACGCGCTCCTTCGCGTAGCGGCTGGCCCGCTCGACGAACCAGCGGCCGTCGCCGATGCACTCGGCGGCGATCAGCGTGCGCTCGGCGTTCAGCCCGTCGAGGATGTACCTGAAGCCCTGCCCCTCGGCGCCGATCAGCTGCTCGGCCGGGATCTCCAGGTTCTCGAAGAAGAGCTCGTTGGTGTCGTGGCTCACCATGTTGGCGATCGGGCGCACGGTGAGGCCGCGGCCCACGGCCTCGCGCAGGTCGACGATGAAGATCGACATGCCCTCGCTCTTGCGCTGCACCTGCGCCAGCGGCGTCGTGCGCGCGAGCAGGATCATCAGGTCGCTGTGTGCGACGCGCGAGATCCACACCTTCTGGCCGTTGACGACGTAGCGGTCGCCACGCCTCTCGGCGAAGGTCTTGATCTTCGTCGTGTCGGTGCCGGTCGTGGGCTCGGTGACGCCCATGCTCTGCAGGCGCAGCTCGCCGCTGGCGATCTTCGGCAGCCAGCGGCGCTTCTGCTCGGGCGAGCCGTGGCGCAGCAAGGTGCCCATGTTGTACATCTGGCCGTGGCAGGTGCCGGCGTTGCCGCCGCAGCGGTTGATCTCCTCCATGATCACGCTCGCCTCGGCGAGGCCGAGGCCCGAGCCGCCGTACTCCTGCGGGATCATCGCCGCCAGCCAGCCGGCCCGGGTCAGCGCGCCGACGAACTCGTCGGGATAGCCGCGCTCGGCATCGATGCGCCGGTGGTACTCGTCCGGGAACTGCGCGCACAGGGCGCGCACGGCGTCTCTGATCTCGGCGAAGGGCTCGTCGGCGGCGTCGGTCATCGGCGAACGTTAACGCAGCCGCCGCTCACGGTCAGGCATGCAGCCCGAGCACCGAGACCGCGGCCACCCCCAGATAGGGCACGCCGCCCAGGTTGTGCGTCAGCCCGAGCGCGGGCGACTTCAGCTGCCGCGGCCCGGCCCGCCCGAGCAGCTGCGTGTAGACCTCGTAGGCCATGCGCAGCCCGGATGCGGCGATCGGGTGGCCGAAGCACTTGAGCCCGCCGTCCACTTGGCAGGGCACCCCCGCCCCGCCGACCCCTTCGCGGTCGTAGAAGCCGTCGAGAACGTCCTTCACCGCCTGCCCGTCGGCCGAGATGCCGAGATCCTCCATCGTGACGAGCTCGGTGATCGAGAAGCAGTCGTGCACCTCGATCAGGTCGAGCTGCTCGCGCGCGTTCGTGATGCCGGCTTCGGCATAGGCGCGGGCCGCCGCCAGGCGCGTCGTGCGCACGTGGCTGCCGTCCCAGCCGGTGGTGCCCGACTCCACGCCCGAGGCCGTGACCAGCTGCAGCGCCTTGACCGTGACGAGGTCGCGCCGCCCGAGCGCGCGTGCGATCGCCGGCGTCGTGACGATGGCTGCCGCGGCCCCGTCGCTGACGCCGCAGCAGTCGTACAGGCCCAGCGGCTCGGCGATCATCGGCGCCTCGAGGATCTGCTCCATCGTCACGGCGCGGCGCAGGTGCGCCTTCGGGCTGATCGTGCCGTTCTGGTGGCTCTTCCACGACACGTGGCCGATGGCACGCTTGAGATCCTCGCGCCCGATGCCGTGCCGGGCGCGATAACCGGCGGCCAGCTGCGCGAAACCCGCCGGCGCCGAGCCGAGCGGCATCCACAGGTCGTTGAACGTGCCCTTGTAGGGCACCGGCAGGCCGCCGTAGCCGGTGTCCTTCAGCTTCTCGGCGCCGATCGCCAGGGCAACGTCCACGGCGCCCGAGGCGACGGCGTAGCACGCGCCCCGCAGCGCCTCGGTGCCGGTGGCGCACATGTTCTCGACGCGGCTGACGGGGATGCCGTCCAGCCGCAGCGCCATCGCCGCGGGAATCGACGAGTTGCCGACGTTCACCCCGTCCAGCGCCGACCCCACCCAGGCCGCCTCGATGCGCGCGCGCTCGATGCCGGCGTCGGCCAGCGCCTCCTCGAACGCCTCGGCCAGGAGCTGCGGCGTGCCGGCGTCCCAGCGCTCGCCGAAGCGCGAGCAGCCCATGCCGAGGATCGCCACCTTGTCCTTGATGCCCGTTGCCATGGTTCGCTCGCCCGTTGAAGCCGGTCAGGCCTGCGCCGAGACCGGCGTCGTCTTCCAGAAGTAGCGCGGGTAGCCGCGCGCCCGGTCGACGTCCTTGATGCGGAAGACCACTCGCAACGGCATGCCGACGTCCAGGCCCGCCGGGCCGACGTCCACCGACTCCATCAGCACGCGCGCGCCGTTGTCGAACTGCACGAAGCCCACGTACAGCGGCGGCGCCGGGTGGTACGAGAGCCAGTCGGCCGTGTAGGTTTGCACCCTGCAGGGCACCTCGGCCAGCGGGGCCGGCTCGAAGGCCGAGGCCGGCGCGTGGCAGCCGGGCGACACGCAATAGGCCAGCTGCGGGAACTGCACGGTGCCGCACCGCGTGCAGCGCCCCGCGACGAAGGCCGCCAGCTGCCCGCGCGAGCGGTACTGTTCGGTGAGCGCGGTCTTCAGCGGCCTCTCCGCGCGCATGCCCCACTCCAGCTCGATGCCGTCGTCGTACGGGAGCATGCGCAGGTAGGCGTCGTGCGGCTGCGCGTCGGCCAGCGCGCCGGTCACGCCGCGCCCCGGCTTGAAGGTGCCGATGGCGTCGGTCGCCCGCAGCACGAGCGCATCGCAGCCCTGGCCGAAGCCGACCACGACGACCACTTCGCCCGGCCGCGCGCGCTCGAGCACGGCGGCCAGCATCAGCAGCGCGTGGGCGCTGCCGGCGTAGCCGCAGTCCTCGTCGAGCGAGGGCGCCTCGGCCGCCGCATCGATGCCGATCGCCTTGCCCAGCGCCGCCGCGACGCCGCGGAACGGCGCCGGCATCACGAAGTGGCGCACCTCGCCGGCGGCCACGCCGGCCTGCGCGAGCGCTGCGCGCACGACTGGGGGCACGATTCTCATGTAGCCCTCGTCGCGGATCCAGCGCTCCTCCCAGAAGTAGTCGAACCGTAGGTCGGCCGACCGGAAGTGGTCCACGAAGGTGGAGGACGCGCTGGCATGCCCCACGAGCGTTGCCAGCCCCTCGCCGCGCCCGACGGTGAAGGCCGCCGCGCCGGCACCGAACGCGAGCTCGTGGGTGCTCGCGGGCTTGCCGCGCGGGCGGTCGCTGCCGATGACGAGCGTCTCGCCGTCGCCGGCCGTGGTCAGCCCCTCCAGCAGCGCGGCCACGCCACACCGCTGCGACTGCCCGACGTCGAGCGTCCGCAACGCCTCCGGCAGGCCGAGCGCGCCTCGGACCAGCGAACCGTTCTGCAGGTCGGCGAACGGCATCGTCGTCGAGGCGAAGAGCAGACGTTCCACGCCCCGCAGCGGCCGGCCGCGTGCGAGGTCGCGCGCCGCCTCGACGCCCATCGTGACGCTGTCCTCGTCCCAGCTGCAGAACGCCCGCCGCCCCTTGGCGAGCGAGCGCAGCGACGGCGCCATCCAGCGGTGCGCCGCGGCGATGGCCGCGCGCTCCATGCGCAGGCGCGGCACGTAGCCGCCGAAGCCGGTGATGCCGATCTGCCCCGCCGGGCGCCCTGCAGGCATGTGTCGCCTTTCCCGGGCAGCGGCCCGGCCTGAGGTCACATCGTACACCAGCGTACGATGTGAGCGTCAGCGCCTCGGCGCTCGGGTCGCGAGGGCGCGCGGGGTGTCGCGCAGCCGGGCGGCGACGGCATCCGCATGCCTCGGAGCCGGAAAGAGAAAGGCCCCTCCGAAGGGGCCTTTCCGCGCGCGGTGTTCAGGTGGGGCGGCTGATGGGATCCAAGGCCACACGCGCGCCCAATGGCCCTGAAGACCCACCACTCACCGTTGGAATCGGCGATGCGTGGGACCGGCCCTCGACAAGCAAGGGCAACGCTGTAGCGGCCAACACGCGCCACCACCCTCATCATTTGACCTGGATCAGAGACGAGGATTGTCGATGCCGGAACTATTCATAAACCGCCGTGACGGTTTATCGAAGGCTGACGAACGCGGCGAATCCACCCCTCCATGTTCACAATGAGGCACACCGATGATCGAGGCAAGCACTGCCCCAGCGGCCCATCGGCCGCACTGGGCGGATCTGATCCAGGCCGAGCAAGTGCATGGCTCGCTGTATACCGACCCGCAGATCTTCCAGCAGGAACTGCGCAAGATCTGGCAGCGAACGTGGGTCTACGTGGGTCATGTCAGTGAGATCCCCAAGCCCTTCGACTTCGTGATGAAGTCCATCGGCCCCGATCCGGTGCTGATGACCCGCGACAAGGATGGCCAGGTCCACCTGCTGCACAACCGCTGCCCGCACCGCGGCAACCAGGTCTGCGAGAAGCACCGCGGCAACCAGAGAAGCTTCACCTGCAACTACCACGGCTGGAACTTCGGTCTGGACGGGGCGCTGCGCGGCTATCCGTTCCCGTCCGGCTACGCACGGGACAAGCGCAAGGAACTCGGCCTGGCCCCAGTCGCCCGGGTCGGCATCTACAAGGGCTTCGTCTTTGGCTCGATGGCCGCCGACGGCCCCTCGCTGGAGGAGCACCTCGGCGGTGCCAGGGATGCCATCGACAAGCTCTGCCGCAACTCGCCGGAGGGCGAAGTCGAGGTGACGGCCGGCTTCCTGCAACACAAGGTGATGGCGAACTGGAAGTTCGTGATGGAGAACGAGACCGACGGCTACCACCCGGCGTTCGTCCACGCCTCGATCTTCGATGTCGCCGACAGCCAGATCGGCAGCTTGTACGGCGACACGTCGACCGCGGTGACCCGCTACTTCGGCAACGGCCACAGCGAGGTGGACCTGCGGCCGGAGTTCCGCAGGCGTGACAAGCCGCTGTCGTGGTTCGGCACCACCCCCGAGAAGCTGCCGGACTACGTCGCGCGCATGAACGCGGCCTACGGCGAGGACGAGGCACGCCGCATCCTGATCGACGGCACGCCGCACATCATGATCTTCCCGAACCTGTTCATCGCCGAGATCCAGATGTTCGTGATCCAGCCGCTGAGTGTCGGCGAGACCGTCCAGCATGTGACCGCGCTGCAGTTCAAGGGTGCGTCCGACTTCAATCGCCGGCTGCGCCAGCAGACCATGGGCTCGGTCGGCCCGGCGGGCTTCCTGCTGGCCGACGATGCGGAGATGTACGAGCGCTCGCACCGCGGCGTGCAGGAGAAGAACCCGGAGTGGGTCTATCTCGGCCGCGGCAGCCACCGCGAACGGATCGACGAGCACGGCTACCGGATCGGCCATGCCACCGACGACCTGTGCTCGCGCGGCATGTGGCAGCACTACCGCTCGCTGATGGAGGCCGCGTGATGGGCGCCCCCGATCATGCCTTGACGGGCGACCTTGCCGAAGTCGTTCGCCACCACCGGATCACGCAATTCCTGTACCGCGAAGCCCGGCTGCAGGACGAGCACCGGTACGAAGAGTGGGAGTCGCTGTGGACCGAGGATGCCGTGTACTGGGTGCCGGCCAACGGTGAAGACATCGACCCCGAGCGCGACATGTCGATCGTCTACGACAACCGCTCGCGCATCGGGCTGCGGATCCGCCAGTTCCTGACCGGCAAGCGCTACAGCCAGCTGCCGACGTCCCGGCTGCGTCGCGTGATCGGCAATGTCGAGGTGCTGGGTGAGGAGCACGGCGGCACGCGCGTCACGGCCAACATGCTGTTGTACGAATCACACCGGCGCGGTCAGATCCTGTGGGCCTCCCGCAACGAGTACCTGCTCCGTGCGGTCGACGGTCAGTGGCGTCTGGCGTTCAAGAAGGTCGCCCTGGTGAACAACGACACGGCGCTGACCACGATGGCGTTTCTGATCTAGCACGGCGGACCTCCTTCCCGCGGGCCCGGCGCTCGTTTCCGGGGCCGCGCTCGTTTCCGGAGCTTTCGCCACCGCTCCGGATAGACCGTCGTGTCGGTTTGTTTATGATCGCCGCATGAGCCGTCCCACCTCCTTCGACGATCCGCGCATCGCGCAACTTCGCCTTGTGGCCCGTCGCGCCGTGCGTGAGCACATCGAACCCCAGGGCGACGCCTGGGAGGCCGCCGGCACGACCCCCCATGCCGCCTACCGGGCCCTCGGCGCCGCGGGGCTGCTGGGCCTGTGCCACGCCAGCGAGGACGGCGGCAGCGACCTCGGCCCCATCGCATCGGTCGTCTTCGGCGAGGAGATCGCGGCGTCGTCGTACGGTGGCGTGGCGGAGGCGGTGCTCATCCACAGCGACATGTCCTCCACCCACATCGGCCATCGCGGCACGCCGGCGCAACGGCGGCGTTACCTGCCGGGCATGCTGCGCGGCGACCTGATCTGCGGCATCGCCGTCACCGAGCCCGAGGCCGGGTCCGACCTGGCCGCGCTCCGCACGACGGCGCGGCGCGAAGGCGATGCCTGGGTGCTGGACGGAGCGAAGACCTATGCCACCAACGCCGTGCATGCCGACGCGATGATCGTGGCCGCCCGCACCGACGAGGGGGCCAAGGCCACACGCGGCGTGTCGCTGTTCATCGTCGACAAGGGAACGCCCGGCCTCGAGATCCGGCCGATGGTGCGCAAGCTCGGCCTGCACTCGTCCGACATCGCCGACATGGTCTTCACCGGCGCCCGGCTGCGCGCCGATGCCTTGCTCGGGGAAGAGAACCGCGGCTTCCACGCCATCATGGAGAACTTCCAGCACGAGCGCCTCGTGCTCGGCGCGATGGCCGTGGGCCTGTCCCGCCGTGCCCTCGAGGTGACCCTGGCCCACGTCAAGGCGCGCAAGGCGTTCGGCGGCACGTTGTGGGACCTGCAGGCCACGCGCCAGCGCCTGGGGATGCTGGCCGCGCGCCATGCCGCGGTGACCACGCTCGTGCACGCAACCGCCGTGCGCGCCGCGCGAGGTGAGGACTGCGTGCGCGAGGTCTCGATGGTCAAGGCCCTCGCGGGCGAGACGGTGCAGGACGTGATGCGCGAGTGCCTGCAACTGCATGGCGGTGCGGGCTACATGGCCGACTGCCCGCTCGAGCGCATGACGCGCGACGCGCGCATCCTCACCATCGGTGGCGGCGCCACCGAGGTGATGCTGGAAGAGGTGGCCAAGCGACTGACCCAGGAGAGCTTCTGATGGACCCGGTCGAACGCGTGCAGGTGCAGGTCGACGATGATCACGTGGCCCGCGTCACCCTGGTGCGAGCCGACAAGTCCAACGCCCTGGACGGCCCGATGTTCGACGCGCTGATCGAAGCAGGAGAGCGTCTGCGCGACGATCGCCGCGTGCGCGCCGTCGTCCTCGCGGGCGCTGGCAAGGGCTTCTGCGCCGGCATCGACCTGCAGGTGCTGGCCGACATGAAGGACGGCAGCATCGCCGGCACGCGCGACCTCGTGGCGCGCACACACGGCCTGTGCAACCGCTTCCAGTACGCGGCCTGGGTGTGGCGCGAGCTTCCGGTACCGGTGATCGCGGCCGTGCACGGCTTCGCGCTGGGCGGCGGCCTCGAACTCGCGCTGGGCGCCGACATCCGCTACGCAACGGCCGACGCCCGCCTGTCGATCATGGAGGTCAACTGGGGCCTGGTCCCGGACATGGGCGGCACGGTGCGCTTCTACGATCTGATGCGCGACGACCTCGTGCGCGAGCTCGCCTTCACCGGCCGCGTCTTCGACGGCACCGAGGCCCTGGGCTACGGGCTCGTCACCCGGGTCGGTGCCGATCCGGCGGCGATGGCGCTGGCCACCGCGCGCGAGATCGCGGCGCGCAGCCCGGATGCGGTGCGCGCACTCAAGCGGCTGTTTGCCGGTCAGGGCTCGTCGGCCGCGGCGGCCGGATTGCGGGCCGAGTGCGTGGAGCAGCAGCGCCTGCTCGGCACGCCGAACCAGGTCGAGACCGTGCGGGCCTCGAAGGCCAAGCGCGCTCCGGTGTTCATCGACTGAACCGCGACACCCTCACCCGACCGCCATCCTCTGAAGGTCTGCATGCTGAACCTCGACGAGACATACCTCACCGACGAGCATCGACAGTTCCGCGAACAGCTCAGCCGCTACATCGCGCGCGAGGTCGTGCCCAACGGTCCGGCCTGGGAGGCAGCCGGCACCTTGCCACGCGAGGTCTACGCCCGCATGGGCGAACTGGGCTTCCTGGGCCTGGCCATTCCCACGCAGTACGGTGGTAGCGAACTCGACGCGCTGGCCACCGTCGTCTTCGGCGAGGAACTCGGGCGTTCGAGCTTCGGCGGTTTCGGCTCCGCCGTCTCCGACCACGCCGACATGGCCGCCCCCGTCATTGCCCGCGCCGGCAGCGACGAACTCAAGCAGCGCGTGCTCCCGGACATCGCGGCGGGCCGCAGGATCCTGGGCTTCGCCGTCACCGAGCCCGGCGGCGGCTCCGACCTGACTCGCATGAAGACCACCGCCACGCGCAGCGGCGACCACTGGATCCTCAACGGCCAGAAGACCTTCATCACCAACGCGATGTCGGCGGACCTGTTCATCACGGTCGCGCGCACCGATCCCGACGCCAGGGGTGGCAGCGGCTTCTCGGTCTTCGTCATCGAGAAGGGGGGCAAGGGCTTCAGCACCGGCAAGAACTTCGACAAGACCGGTTGGTGCTCGGCCGACATGAGCGAGCTGTTCTTCGAGGACTTTGCCGTGCCGGCGGCCAACCTGCTCGGCGAGGAGGGCAAGGGCTTCTACCTGCTGATGCAGGGGCTGGAGCGTGAACGCATGAGCCTGTGCGCCCAATGCATCGGCATGATGGAACGCGCCATCACGATCACGCTGGAGCATGCGAAGTCGCGCCCTGCCTACGGGCGCACGCTGTGGGACCTGCAGGCGGTCCGCCACGAGGTCGCGGGCTATGTCGCCGAAATCAGCGCCGCCAAGCTGCTGCTCTACCACGCCGCGGCCAGGAAGGTCCGTGGCGAGAGCACCCGGCTGGAGACCTCCATGCTCAAGGCGCAGGTCCCGCCATTGCTCAAGCGGGTGGCCGACGGCTGCGTTCAGATTCACGGCGCCACGGGCTACATGCGGGGCACGGAGATCGAGCGCATCTTCCGTGACGCCCGCCCGTACTCTCTGGGCGGAGGCGCTGCCGCCGTCATGCTCGACGAGGTCGCCAAACTGCTGTAGCCCCCAAAGCGCATGCACACCCTCGACCTGACCGACCCGCCCTGCATCACCGAGGAGCTGCGCCTGCTGCGCGAGCAGGTGCGTCGCTTCGTCGCCGACGAGGTCCTGCCCTTCGCCGACGGCTGGGAACGCGAAGGCTGCATCCCGCGCGCGGTCTTCCGGCGCCTGGGCGAACTGGGCCTGCTCGGCATGCGGCATCCGGTCGAGTACGGCGGCACCGACCTCGGTCCCGTCGCGTCCGTGCTCTGGGCCGAGGAACTGGGCCGCAGCGGCTACGGCGGTCTGCCGGCGTCGGTGCTGGTCCACACCGACATGTCCTCCACCCACATCAGCCGCCGCGGCACCGAGACACAGAAGCGCAGGTACCTCCCGCCCATCATCCGCGGCGAGAAGGTCGTGGCCATCGCCGTCACCGAGCCGGGTGCCGGCTCCGACGTCGCGGGCATGAAGACGCGAGCCGTGCGCGACGGCGACCACTGGGTCATCAACGGCTCCAAGCTCTACATCACCAACGGCGTGCACGGCGACCTCTACATCGTCGCCGCGCGCACCGACCCGCAGGCCAAGGGCAGCCGTGGCATCTCGCTCTTCATTGTCGAGAAGGGCACGCCTGGGCTGGTCGTCGCCAAGGAGCTGGACAAGCACGGCGACCTGTGCTCGGACACCGCCGAGCTGTATTTCGACGAGTTGCGGGTGCCTGCCGAGAACCTGCTCGGCGAGGAGAACAAAGGCTTCTACGCCGTGATGGACAACTTCCAGAACGAGCGCCTGTGCATGGCCGGCAGCAGCATCGGCTCCAGCCTGCGGGCGATCGAGGTCACGCTCGACCACGTGCGCACGCGGCAGGCCTTCGGCGGCACGCTGTGGGACCTGCAGGCCACGCGCCAGAAGCTGTCGATGCTGGCGACCAAGGTGACCGCCGCACGCGCCCTCACCTACGCCGCCGCGGAACTCGAGGCGCAGGGCAAGGACTGCGTGCGCGAGATCTCGATGGCCAAGATCTTCGCCTGCGAGGTCAACGTGGAAGTGGTCAACAGCTGCCTGCAGCTGCACGGCGGCAGCGGCTTCATGCGCGGCATGGCCATCGAGCGCATGACGCGCGACGCCCGCATCCAGACGATCGGCGGCGGCGCCACCGAGGTCATGCTCGAGGAGGTGGGCAAGCGGCTCTGAGGCTTGCCCCGCCGCGGCCGCTCAGCGGCCGCGGAACTTCGGCCGGCGGCGCTCGGCGAAGGCGCTCATGCCCTCGGCAAAACTCTCGCCATCGATCAACTCGGCCTGGCGTTGCCGCTCCAGTTCGAGCTGTTCTCCGAGCGTGTTGCGCTCCGCCGCGTCGAGCAGGGCGCGCGTCTCGACGATGGCGTGCCCCGGCAACTCTGCCAGCTGGCGGGCGAGCGTCATCGCTTCATCCTGCAGTTGGTCGTCGTCGACGCAGTCCCAGATGAGCCCCCATTCGGCCGCCTTCTCGGCCGTGAGCTTGCGGCCCGTGAGCATCAGTCCGGCCGTGCGGGCCCTTCCCACCGTGCGCGCACCGATCCAGACGGCGGCAAAGTCCGGCACGATGCCCAGGGCCGGGACGAAGGGGGAATAGAAGAAGGCGGAACGCGCAGCGATGACCAGGTCGCCCGCGAGCGCGAGACCGAAGCCGCCGCCGGCGGCCGCCCCGTTGACCGCGCAAACCACCGGCACCGGCAGCGTGCGCAAGCCATGCAGGACCGGGTTGCCAGTGTCCCGCATCATGCGCCCGACGTAGGCACCCAGGCTGTCGCCTGCGGGCAGGTTTGCGGCGCGATGGCTGAAGTCCTTCAGGTCGGCGCCGGCGCAGAACCCGCGTCCGCGCCCGGTGAGCACCAGGGCGCGGATGGACCTGTCGGCCCGCACGCGCGCCATCGCATCCAGCAAGCCGGCCTGGAGCGATTCGGACAGCGGGTTCATGCGCTCCGCCTCGTTGAGGGTGGCCACGGCCACACCGTCAACAGCGTCGAAGAGGACGGACGGCTCGCTCACGGCGTGGTCTCCTTCCGCTGTTGCGGAAAATAGGTCCTGACGATCTCGCCGTCCAGGCGCAGCGCATGGCAGCCGCCCAGCGGGGACATGCGCTGTGCCGCCAGCGCCTCGCCATTGGTGGCGATTTCGCTGTCACCCCAGATCACCTGGAGCGCGGTGCTGGCCATCGGGGCCAGCAGCTCCGTCATGTGGGTGCAACCCTCGACGCCGCGCAGCAGGCGCTTCACCTGCCGCGTGAAGCCCGGCTCGATGCGCAGGCCGACCAGCCTGCGGTAGCCGGCCTCCACCTCGCTGCAGGCCGGGTACGGGCCCTGCTCGCTGTACGCCGAGGCCTCGACGATGCGCCGCTCGCGGTCGACAGTGATGCGCAGCCTCATCTGGTGGATGGGCGATCCGGCGGGGACCTCCTTGGTCACCAGCCGCATCGGCTCCGGCTTGGTGTCGATCAGCAGGCCCTCGATGTCGATCAAGCCATCGTCGCGCAGGAAGCCTTCGCAGGTGATGCGGCGCAGATGAACCGGCCTGCGTGGCGCGGCGGGCGGTGCGATGCTCATGCGGGCACTGCGCCGAAGGCGACGCCCTCGTCGAACAAGGCGGCGATCTCGCCGGCCGTATAGCCCGCCGCGGCGAGCAGCGCGCCTGAATGCTCGCCCGTGCGAGGCGCCCTGGCCGGCAGCGCCGACGGCGTGCGATCGAACCTCGGCGCGGGCGCCGGCTGCAGCACGCCGTCCGGTCGCGCGAAGGTCCCGCGTGCCCGGTTGTGCGGATGGTCGGCGGCTTCTGTCATCGACAGCACCGGTGCAAAGCAGGCATCGCTGCCTTCCAGCAGCTCGCACCACTGGGCGCGCGTGCGCGTGCGAAAGACCTTTGCCAGCTTGGCGCGCAAGGCAGGCCACTCAGCCTGCTCCCACTGCGTGGCGAAGTGCGGGTCGTCGATGCCGCAGCGCTCCAGCAGCTGCCGGTAGAACTGCGGCTCGATGGCGCCGACCGACACGTGTTGGCCGTCCTGGCATTCATAGGTGCCGTAGAAGTGCGCCGCTCCGTCGAGGAAGTTGCTCTCGCGCGCGTCGCGCCAGAAGCCCTTGGCCATCAAGCCGTACTGCGCCGCCATCAGCAGCGCTGCGCCGTCGGTCATCGCCGCGTCGACCACCTGGCCTGCCCCGTCGTGTCGGGCCTGCGCCTGGGCCGCGAGCACGCCCAGCGCCAGCAGCATGCCGCCGCCGCCATAGTCGCCGACCAGGTTGAGCGGCGGCAGCGGGTGGCCGGCTGGCCCGATCGCGTGCAGCGCGCCGCTGAGCGCCACGTAGTTGATGTCGTGGCCGGCGGCCTGCGCCAGCGGCCCGGTCTGGCCCCAGCCCGTCATGCGGCCATACACCAGCCTGGGGTTGCGTGCGAGGCATTGAGCCGGGCCGAGCCCCAGCTTCTCGGCGACACCGGGTCGGTAACCCTCGATCAGGATGTCGGCCTTCTCGACCAGACGCAGCACGGCCTCGACCCCGCGCGGGTGCTTGACGTTGAGCGACAGCGATTGCCGGCCGCGGTCGACCACGCTGTCGTTGCGCATCAGGTCGTCGAGTCCGCCCCGGCTTGCCACGGGCGGCCGATCGATGCGGATCACACTCGCCCCCATGTCGGCCAGCAGCATGCAGGCGAAGGGACCGGGGCCGATGCCGGCGAGTTCGATGACGGTGAGATGGGACAGCGGTCCTGGCATGGATCAGGTTGCTCGTTCAGGGGGCGATGAGCCGGCGGCGACGCGGCGCCGAGTGGCGACACTCAAAGGCCTTCGACCTCGACCCGGGCGCGCTGGTCATGCCACAGGGCCGGCGGGTAGTACCCGCTCCAGTCGGCGTCGATGCGCAGGTAGGGGAGATCGGACCAGACGCCGTGGTCGCGCAGGTACTCCATGTGGACGGAGCCGTCCTCCTTGTACTGCTGCAGCACGGCGTCCCGTGTGCCGTCGAAGTCGGTCGGCGGCACGCGCATCAGCGTGCACAGCTCCTTGTTGAAGGCCGGAACCGCCTTGACCCATCGGCCCTCGAGGTGCAGGGCCGCCCAGCCGTGGTGCATGAAGACCTCCCGGTGTCCCATGAGCTGCTGCAGCTTGGGGGTGGAGAAGTGGTTCACCACGTCCGACAGCCCGATCGCCGCCGGAATGCCCAGCAGCCGGGCACCCGCGGCCAGCAGCACCGCCTTCGGGATGCAGAAGGCGGCGCGCACGAGTGCCACCGTGCTGGCACGGAAACACTCTGGCGTCATGCGCATCGTGAAGGGGTCGTAGCGCACGAGGTCGCGCACGGCCATGAACAGCCGCACCGCCTGCTCGCGCGCTCCCTTCGAGTCGCCGACGGCATCGCGCGTGAAGCGCTCCACGGCCGGGTGCTCGAAGTCGAGAAAGGGCGTGGGCTCGAGATGCAGCGGCCCGGGCTCGGGCCAACCGTAGGGGGTGAAGGTCGGGGACTGCACGCGACCGCCTACATGCGTTTGGCGACCTCTTCCAGCATCACCTCCGTGGCGCCACCGCCGATCGTCAGGATGCGCGAATCGCGCGCCATGCGTTCCACGGGCGTGCCGATGATGTAGCCGGTGCCGCCGTGCAACTGCAGGCAGGTGTGGACCACCTCCTGCAGCGTCTCGGCACCGAAGGCCTTGAGCATGGACACCTCGCGCACGGTGTCCTTGCCCTCGTCGATCATCTGCGCACACTGGTAGGTCAGCGCGCGCACCGCCGCCGCCTTCGCCGCGACCCAGGCGAGCTTGTTGCGCACGACCGGCTGGTCCCACAGGGTCTTGCCGAAGGCCTGCCGGTTCCGCATGTAGTCGACGGTGCACTCGATGGCCTTGGCGCAGGTGCCCGAGACGAGCGCGCCCACGACCAGGCGCTCGTTCTGGAACGTGCTCATGATGTAGTAGAAGCCCTTGCCCTCCTCGCCCAGCAAGGCGTCGTGGGGCAGCTTCAGGTCGTCGAGAAAGAGCTCGGCGGTGTCCGAGCAACGCCAGCCATGTTTGTCGAACCGGCGCGCCACCTTCAGGCCCGGGTTGCCCTTGTCGACGATGAACAGCGAGATGCCCCGGCTGCCCTTGGCCTCGGGGTCGGTGCGCGCCGCGACGATGTAGATGTCGCCCAGCACGCCGTTGGTGATGAAGGTCTTCGAGCCGTTGAGCACCCAGCCGTCCGGCGTCCGCACCGCCCGGGTCTTCAGTCCGGCGACGTCCGAGCCGGCATGGGGCTCGGTGACGCAGACCGCCCCGACCTTGCGCCCGGCACAGGCATCGGGCAGGTACTTCTGCTTCTGCTCGTGCGTGCCGCGGTGCGCGATGTGGGAGATCGACATGTCGCTGTGCACGGTCAGTGCGGAAGCGACGCCTCCATAGGAGGAGCGCGCCAGCTCTTCACCCAGGACCACCGACGCCAAGGCTCCCATGCCACCGCCGCCGTAATCCACCGGATGCCGCATGCCGAGGAAGCCCAGCTCGCCAAGCTGGCGGAACACGCTGCGCGGGATCTCGCCGGCCGCCTCCCAGGCATCACCATGGGGCGCGATGACCTCCTCGACGAAGCGGCGCACCTGCCGCCGCACCATCTGCAACTCCTCGCTGAGGAGACCCGGTTCGTTGAACTCGAATTCGGCCATGAAAGGAATGGGTCCTTGATGCACCGCACATCGTGCGAGGCGAATTGAAGTTGATAGTCCGACGTGTCGGTGTATTTTATGCGGAGCGAACTTCTGCAGGCAAGGCCGTTGCTAAACTCGCCCGCATAGGAGAGAACATGCCACGCGTACGTTCCGACGACTACGAAACCAAGGCTCATGCCATCATGGATTGCGCCGCGCTGCTGTTCGCGAAGGAGGGCTATCCGTCGGCCAAGATGCAGGACGTTGCCAAGGCGTGCGGCGCGACGAAGTCGATGCTGTATCACTATTACCCGACCAAGGACGATTTGCTGTACGCGATGCTGCTCGAGCACCTCGAGCGCGTCCTTCTCGGGGTCGAGGAAGCCATCGCCGCGAAGGCGCCGCCGCGCGAGAAGATGCTGGCGCTGGTCCAGGGCTACACGCAGAAGTCGGCGCAGTCACGCCGCCGGCACACGGTCGCGATGCAGGACGTGAAGTACCTTCCCAAGGCCAAGCAGGCGCCTCTCATCGAGCTGCAGCGACGACTCACCGGGCGCGTCTCGGACCTTCTGCGGGAGGTCAACCCGGGCCTGCCCGACGAGGTCTACAAACCGTACACGATGATGCTGATCGGCATGCTCAACTGGACGGACATGTGGTACCGCCCGGGCGGGCCGATGAAGCCCCAGGAACTCTGCGAGCGCATCTGTCGCCTGTTCCTGAAGGGATTCATGGCCGAGAAGGCCTGATCGGTCCAGGCCTGACCGCGCCGGCAGGCCGGCCAGGCCTTCATGCCTGCGTTGCCGCCGGGCGTATCACTTCACCTGCTCGAACTGCAGGGTGGCCGGGTTGGCCTTCAGCAGCTTCAGCTGCGGCATCGACAGGTGCTGGGTCGGCGAGAACGAGACCGGCGAGTTCAGCACGCCCGTGTCGAAGTCCTTGATCTGGTCGAGCTTGCCGATCGTGCACTCCCAGGTCAGCGCGCGACCGCACTGGCGCATCGCCTCGAAGAGGATGCGGGCGCCCGAGTATCCCGTGAGGGCGAAGCGGTGGATGCGCTCCACGTCCGCAGCAGGCAGGTACTTCCTGGCACGCTCGATGAAGGCCTTGCCCTTGTCGCTGTCCAACGCCACCACGTAGTCCATCGTGTAGACGTTGGCGCCGGCGGGCCCCATCAGCTTGACGATGGCGGGCACCTGGGCAACGTAGGAGATGCCCACCGGCACGTCCTTCATGCCGACGCGCTCCAGTTCCTTCACCATGGCGACGTTCTCGCTCAGCACGCCGCCGGCGTACAGCGCCGTCGCACCCGACTGCTTGACGCGCAGAATCTCGGCCGAGAAATCGGTCTGGCCCTTCTTGTAGATGGTCTTCACGCCCACGTCGAGCTTGCGTGCCTTTGCGGTGACCTCGAACCCTTCGCGGGTCATCTCCCCGTACTCGTCGTCCTGCGAGATCAGCGCCCACTTGCGGCCCGGGTAGCGGGCGTCGAGCGCGGCCGACAGCTGCTCGGTCACCAGCGGGTGGCGCGTGCCGATCACGAAGATGTTCTTCGACAGCGGCGTGTGCACGTCGTCCGAGAAGCTGAGCGAGTTGATGACCGGGATCCCGGACTGGCGGATCAATGGCAGTACCGCCTGCCCTTGCGCCGAGCCGGACATTGACGTCAGCGCGAAGACCTTGTCCGAGGTGAGCAGCTTGCGGACCCCCTGAATGGTCCGCGAGGGCACGTAGCCGTCGTCCTCGAAGATGGCGCGGACCTTGCGCCCGTTGATGCCGCCCGCGGCATTCACTTCCTCGATCGCCAGCCGAACGCCGATGGTGTGGGGCACGCCAAGCAACGCTGGGGGCCCGGTCATCGGCACGATGTCGCCGATCAGGATCTCGGTGTCGGTCACGCCCTGCTGTGCGGCGGCAGGCGCGGACAGACCGGCGGCGAGCAGCCCGAGCAGGGCGAGGTGTGTCAGTCTCCGGTTCATGCGGTCTCCTTGGGGGTTGGCTTGGGCCACGGTGAAAGAGGGGGAGGTGTCAGTAGCGCAGGGGCCAGTAGACCCAGGCGTGTCGGATGTCGTGCCAGATGCCGCGCAGGCCACGGGGGTCGAAGCGCAGGAACCCGATGATGGCCAGGCCGTACAGCACGCTGCGGATCTCGTGAGCGCTCGTCGTCATCACGTCCTGCAGGCGGCCGCCCACCACCGACACCGCTGCCGCGAACAGCTCTGGCAGCAGGACGATGAAGACGGTGCCGAAGACGGCACCGAGCACCGACCCCAGGCCGCCGACGATGATGATGGCCAGCGCCTCGATCGACAGCAGGAAGGGATACCCCTCCACCGTCACGATGCTGAGGTACAGAGCCATGATCGCGCCGGCCACGCCGGTGAGGGCGGCGCTGACCAGGAACGCGAGCAGCTTGAAGCGCACCAGGTTGATTCCCATGGTGCGTGCGGCGATGTCGTTGTCGCGGATCGCCACCAGGGCGCGCCCGATGTACGAGCGCCGGAAGTTCAGCGTCACCAGCACGGCCAGCACGCACATCGTGAGGCAGAACCAGTAGAACGCCCGGTCACTGGAGAGGTCGAACCCGAGAATCTCCGGACGCGTCACCATGATGCCTCGGCCCGCACCGGTGAACTTGCCCCCGGCGAGAATGGACGCGCTCACGATGTAGCTGAAGGCCAGTGTCGTGATCGCCAGATACAGGCCATGCAGGCGCAGTGAAGGGATGCCGACGATGAGGCCGAAGACCGCCGGCACGACCGCGGACAGCACGAGTGCCAGCTCCGGCGGCAGGCCCAGCCGGGTGACGCCGATCGCGTAGGCATAGCCCCCGAGCATCAGGAATCCGACATGCCCCAGGGTGATCAAGCCGGTGAACCCCGTCAGCACCGTGATCCCCAGCGCGCCGATCAGCGTGAACAGGATGATCGTCAGGTACGACAACAGGAAGCTGCTCAGCAGCATGGGGGCGGCAACCAGCGCCAGCAGGAGCACCGCCGTCCAGGCCTTGACCGCCGGCGAGTCCGTCAGGACGATGAGCTCGCTGTACCGTTCCTTGAAGTAACCGCTGCGCATCAGACTCTCTCGATTCGTTTCTCGCCGAACAGGCCGAAGGGCCTGATCATCAGGACCACCAGGATGAGCACGAAGCCAGCGATCTCCTTGAGGGTGCTCGGCAGGTAGCCGCCCACGAGGTTCTCGACCACGCCGATGATCAAGCCGCTGAATCCCGAGCCCAGCACCGAGTCGAAGCCGCCCAGCACCGTCGCCGGGAAGGCCTTCAGCCCCAGCTCGAAGACGGTGGGCGTGAGGCCGTAGATCACCGCGAACAGCGCACCGGCGAGGCCGGCCAGTGCCGAAGCCGAAGCCCAGGCCACCGCCTGGACCCGTGCTGTCGAGACCCCCATCAGGCGGGCCGTCTTCTCGTCCGCAGCAACGGCGCGCATGGCGACCCCGAAGCGGCTGTGGCGCAGGAAGAACCAGAAGCCGGCCAGCGCCAGCACGAGCGCGGCCAGCACGCCGATCTGGCTGACGCGCAGGCCGACACCGGCCAGGTCGACGACGGTGTCGGCGCCCGCGATCTCGAACTTGTGCGGCGAAGCGCCCCAGATGATCGTGACAATGGAGCGCAGCACCACCGCCAGGCCGATCGTGACGAGCACGACCGACAGCACCGGTTCACCCAGCATCGGCCGCATCACGAGGCGTTCGCAGATGAGGCCGAGCAGCGCGCCGATGGCGATCGCGATGAAGACGGTGACGACGCCGCCGGTCCCCAGGGTCACGGCCAGTGACCAGGTGGTGTAGGCCGTCAGCATGCCCATCTCGCCCTGTGCGAAGTTGACGATGCCGGTCGCCTTGTAGATCACCGCGAAGCCCATCGCCACCAACCCGTAGATGGCCCCGATGGCCAACCCGGACACGATGAGCTGGATGAGGTAGCTCACTGGATTGCCCTCCGCAACGTGTGCGCCGGGATTCGTGCCGGGCAGCGGCCAGACGCGCTCACGACCCGTTCCCGTAGATGAGTTCGAGCTCGCGCGCAAACTTCTTGTTGATCAGGCCACGGCGCACCTTCTGCGTCGCGGTCAGCTCGCCGTCGTCGTGGTCGAGCTCCTTCTCGAGCAGCACGAACTTGCGGATGTTCTCCACGCGGGCGAACTTCGAGTTCACCTCGTCGACGACGCCCTGGATCAGCTCGCGGACCTCCTCGAGCTGCGCGAGAGACTTGAAGGTCGTGTACTGCAGGTCGCGTTCCGCGGCCCAGCGGCCGACGCTGTCGAAGTCGATCTGGATCAGGCCGCCGAGGAACTTGCGGCCCTCGCCCACCACGATGGCCTCGCGCACGAAGGGACTGTCCTTGAGCGCGTTCTCGATCTCGGACGGCGCGATGTTCTTGCCGCCGCTGGTGATGATGATCGCCTTCTTGCGGTCGACCACCGCGATCTCGTCGTCACCACGCCGCTCGATGATGTCGCCGGTGGCCAGCCAGCCGTCGGTCGAGAGGACTTCGCGCGTTCCCTTGTCGTCGAAGAGGTAGCCCTTGAAGACACCCGGCGAGCGCACGAAGACCTCACCGTCGTCCGCCAGCCTCCACTCCACCCCCTCCATCGCCGGCCCGCAGCTGCCGGAGATGAGCGGGCGGCCGGGCAGCTGCACGAAGCACAGGCCGCCCGCCTCGGTAAGACCGTAGCCCTGCCCCACCGGCAGGCCGATGATGTCGAAGAACTTCAGCGTCTCGGGTGACACGGAGGCGCCGCCGCACATGCGCGTGTGCGTGCGGTTCAGGCCCATGTGGCGCTGCATGTTGCGGAACAGCAGCAGATACCAGAACGCGAACTCGATCCGGTCGGCGAACCCGCTGGGCCGCCCCAGCTGGGCGCGTCGGTCGGACAGCGCGCGCCCGCGCTTCATGCCCAGGCGGTAGAGCCATTGCTGCAGGCGGCCGCTGTCCTTCATGCGGAACTCGAAGCCCTGCTGCAGCTTCTCCCAGATGCGGGGCACGCCCAGGAAGAAGGTCGGCGCGATCTCCCGGATGTTGGTGGCCACCGTGTCGACGGACTCCGCGAAGTTCACGCAGCCGCCCGACAGCAAGTGCTGCACCGTGGAGTAGCTGCGCTCGGCCACGTGGCACAGCGGCAGGTAGCAGACCGACTCGAACCGCTTGTCCGTCATGTGCCGGGCCGCCATGTACGCGTAGGCGCCGTACACGAAGTTGCGGTGCGTCAGCATCGCGCCTTTGGGCGGCCCTGTCGTCCCGGAGGTGTAGACGAGGATGTTGACGTCGTCGGGCACCAGCGAGTCGATCTGCGCGTCGAGCCAGCGTTGCGCCCCGGCGTCGTGCGCCGCCTGCTCGTCGCCCAACTCGAGCAGGCGCGTGAAGGCGTGCGGGCGGCCGCTCGCATAGCGGCGCAGGCCCTTCATGTCCACGCAGAAGATGTGCTGCAGGTGCGGCAGCCCGTGGCCGTTGGCCATCGCATCGAGCACCTTGTCGGTCTGCTCCTGGTCACCGGTGACCGCCAATCGGGCCTGGCAATGGCCGGCGATGTACTGCACTTCCGGCCACGGGTTCGTCGGGTAGATGCCGACCACCTGCACGCCGATCATCTGGGCGCCGAGGTCGGCATAGAACCACTCGGGCACGTCCTCGGCGGCGATGACGATGCGATCGCCGCGCCCGAGGCCCAGCCGCACGAGACCCAGCGCAACGCGGCGCGCATCGCGGTAGTACTCGGCCCAGGTACGGCCCCGCCAGATGCCGTTGACCTTCTCGCGCAACGCGACCTGATCGCCGCGCTGCTGCGCCCTCAGCCGCAGCAGCGCCGGCAGCGTAACCTCGCCGCGGATGAGTTGCTCGTGCTCAAGCATGGGCCGCCTCCTCACCGAGGTAGGCCCGCAGCACCAGGGGATCGGCCGACACCTCGGCCGGCGTCCCTTGGGCGATCAACGATCCGAAGTCGAGCACGTAGACCCGGTCCGACAGGTCCATCACGACCTGCATGTCGTGCTCGATCATCAGCACCGCGATGCCGAACTCGTCGCGGATGTCGACGATGAAGCGGGCGATGTCCTCCTTCTCCTCGCGGTTCATGCCAGCGACGATCTCGTCGAGCAGCAGCAAGGTGGGTTCGCAGGCCAGCGCGCGCCCGAGCTCGACACGCTTCTGCTGGCCGTAGGCCAGCTGCGACACCGTCTTGTCGCGCAGTTCCTCGATCTCCAGGAACTCGATGATCCGTTCGATCTTCTCTCGCGCCGCGATCTCCTCGCGCCGCGGACGGCCCCAGTGCAGCAGCGACTCCAGCACCGAATAGCGGAAGTGGATGTGGCGCCCCACCAGCAGGTTCTCGACCACGGTACCGTGGCGGAACAGCGCCAGGTTCTGGAACGTGCGGCCGATGCCCAGGCGCGCGAAGTCGGAGGATCGCAGCCGCGCCACGTCCTGGCCCTTGAAGAGGATCTGGCCGCCGCTGGGCGACAGCACGCCGCTGATGAGGTTGAAGGTGGTGGTCTTGCCCGCGCCGTTCGGCCCGATCAGGCTGACGATCTCGCCGGGCAGGACCCTCAGGCTGACCTCGTTGACGGCCTTGACGCCACCGAAGCGCTTGGAAACGCCGCGGACGTCGAGCACCGGCTGCGGCTGCACGCTCATGACAGCCACCTCTTGCGGCGCTTGTAGTGCTTGACGTCCTTCATGCTGGTTCGGCCCGCTTGCGACGACAGACCGAGGTAGAACTCGCGCACGTCCTGATTGCGGCGAAGCTGGTCGCCGGTGCCGTCCAGCACGACACGGCCGTTCTCCATGATGTAGGCGTAGTCCGCGATCGCCAGCGCGCGGCTGGCGTTCTGCTCGACGAGGAGAATGGTCAGGCCCGAGTTCTCGCGCAGGCGCCGGATGCTGCTGAAGATCTCGGTGACGATCAGCGGCGCCAGACCGAGCGAGGGCTCGTCCAGTGCCAGCAGCCTGGGCCGGCTCATCAGCGCGCGGCCGATGGCCACCATCTGCTGCTCGCCTCCGGACAGGTAGCCAGCGATCTGTCGGCGGCGGTCGGCCAGGCGCGGGAACAACTGATAGACGTGGTCGCGCGACTCCGCCAGCGCAGCGGCGCCTTGCAGGTGCGCGCCGACCACGAGGTTCTCCTCGACGGTCAATGTGGCGAACAGGCGCCGCCCCTCCGGCACCTGCACCATGCCGCGGCGCACGATGGCAGGCGCCGGCGCGCGCTCGATGGCATCACCGAAGAGGTGGATCGAGCCCTTCTCGATCTCGCCGTCCTCGGCGTCGAGCACGCCGGAGATCGCCTTGAGCACGCTCGACTTGCCGGCGCCGTTCGAGCCGAGCAGGGCCACGATCTGGCCCGGTCGCACCTCCAGCGAGACATCGCGCACCGCCTCGATGGCACCGCCGTAGACGATCTGGATGTTGTGGACGGCCAGGGCCGGCCCGTCCGGTCTTGCTGCTGCCATGGATGACATGCGGCTCAAATAGTTAGTCCGTCGCGTCGGTCTTTGATTGGGCCCATTATGGAAGTCGGGTCCAGCCGCTCCGGCTAGGGATTTCCCGCGCCGACGGCCGCCTCGGTGGCGAAGAGGGTCTTCAGCGGCACGCCTTCATCCGCGAGACGCTCGGCATCGAGCCTGACCTCCTGCGCCAGCGCACGCCGAACGAGCATGAAGTCGCCGGGGCGATTCACGGCATCCACCGCCAGCAGCCGCTCACCCTGAAGGTAGAAGGCGCAGAAGCTGCGCGCCGCCGGCCTGCCGCGCAGCACACAGCGGTCGAAGCCCTGCGACAGGCCGGCCATCTGCAGCTTCAGGTCGTACTGATCCGACCAGAACCAGGGCACCGAGCGGTTGGGCCTGGGCTTGCCGCACAGCGACGAAGCCGCTGCCCGTGCCTGCTCGAGCGCGTTCGGCACCGACTCGAGCCGGACACGCCTGCCGTAGAGCGGATGAAGCTGCACCGTGCAATCCCCCGCCGCGACGATGTCCGGGTCGGCCGTGCACGCCAGTTCGTCGACTTCGATCCCGGTGTCGCCGGCCAGGCCCGCGGCGCGTGCGGCCTCGA